>Ga0194133_10003002_pt1 | contig 24768 bp, 44 predicted proteins | sample TA2KigOf40mmetaG_FD_155448 | JGI IMG/M metagenome (GOLD analysis project Ga0194133, IMG submission 155448) | Freshwater microbial communities from Lake Tanganyika, Tanzania - TA2015055 Kigoma Offshore 40m | ecosystem: Environmental > Aquatic > Freshwater > Lake | place: Tanzania: Lake... | reverse complement strand
CCTTGATTTATGGAGACAACCCCGATCAGTTATTATTAGATCGTGCGGTTCGTTGGGTAATAATATTATTGATTTTCGTATTTGACCCATTAGCATTATGTTTGGTAATCGCTGCTATTAGTAGTTACAAATGGGAGTTTCCATCTAACAAGGAAGAGCTACAACCATTCTTTAATAATGGTAGCAAAGGATATTTACCATTAACCGCTGGAGAAAGCGAGAGCGGCTCTGCATTTACACATGGACCTGAAGAAAGCAACCCTATACCAATAGTAGCAAGAGTTATGGGCAAACCTATATATGATCACAAGGCTAATATGTTTGATCCAAAATTGGGACCACTTGGAGAATCTAAGACAGCAGAACTAATACCAGAAGTTGCGGTAAAAAAAAGGCTACAGTCCCTCCAAAACGTCTGGCAAAAAATCAAAAACCAAAAAGAAAAGTTTCAAGAAAAGTATCCAGCGTTAAAACTAAACCAAGAAAAATTCAACCTAACAAACGTAAAAGAAAAGTTAAGTTGGAAGAACCTAACAGATTGGAACAAGAGTCCAATACTACTGTTGGGCTGGAAACTCTTTTACCGAGTTCAGAACTTAATCAAGAAATTATAACAGAAGGTGTTACTAAAAGAAATCCAATTACACAAGTAGGCGGCGGATATTTAGAGTTTGAAGGCAAGGTTTATCAAGAACAAGCATTACGTGAAATAAATCAAAGTTTATTTAAACTGCAAGTCGATAATGGTATACGTCAAAGCAATTCAAATTTTGGAATAGCCTTTCCAAAGTTAGCCACTAAAGGTGACATATTTGTAAGAGTTGATATTTTACCCAATAAGGTATTTAAATTTGATGGAAATCGTTGGATAGAAATAAACAAGAAAAATACATCGTCATATATGGATGATATTTATTTGGAACATTTGGTTTCCAAAATTAATACGGGCGAAATGGATGTGACCCATTTGACTGAACAAGAAGAAGAACAAATTAGGGCGTATCTGTCTACCCAAAAGCGTTGACCTAAAAGATAGACTATCGTATACTTAATATACGTTTCAACAACTATGGAGTAAACGTGTTATGAAGTCGAAGTTAGTTTTAATTAGTGTTATGCTTGCGTTGGGTGCTTGTAGTAATCGCCCGCTCAAGGTAGATACTGTACGAGAAGAGGAACTCAGCACAGACTTTGTTGCTGAGGGTGTCAAAGTAAGCAGCAAAGGCTGTGGTGCCGTTAGCAAATTATTGGGTCGTCAATGTGTTATTCTTGCTATCGAATCTACTAGTACTGCACCTAGCAATGGCGGAACTACTGTAAATCGTAAGAATGCAATGGATGCCGCTTGTTCTTATGCTATCAGTAATGTACGTCACTGGATGGGTGAGCAAGTAAACAGTTCACGCTCTGTTACACGTACTGGCAATAGCACAGAGGTCAGTCAGAGTAAGGAATCACAAAATAGTTCTAAGCAAGTAGGTGCAAGCGAATCTAGTAACCGCGAGAATGCAAACGATACTGTAACTGAGGTTACTAACACAGTTCGTAGGCAATCAAGTGGATTTATGGAAGGTTGGCAACCAATTAAACAAGATGTTATTGGTGCACAAGAAGTTAGTTGCACTATGGGCTGGAGTCGAAAAAATACTGATTTAATGAAACAGGCTCGAAATAGTCTGTAATTCAATGAAGAGGTTAGTCTCCATAGGCATGTTGCTGGCCAGCAGTATGGTTGCTGCTGGTCAGCAAGTGCAAGTCACAGGTACTGGCTACAATCTTGAAGAAGCACGTACCGATGCCATACAAAAGGCATTAATGAAGGCTTGTAAAAGTGCTGTGGTTAGTGATAAGGTAGTTCGCAATTTTGAACCTGTACAAAATAAAGTAATAATTTATAATGGTTGCTTGGTCAAAGATTTTACAGTTTTACGTACAGAAGTTGATACCTTAACTAAAGTTACTATTAAAGCAGAAGTCATACAAAATAATTTACCAGACAGAATTATTAAAAAAAGCGACGAATGGTTTTTTTATGATTTTGATCAGTATAATAATCGCACCGCACAATTGCGAATTCGTTTAGAAAACGCTATAAATCTCATTAAAGAAGTTTTTCTCGACTACCCTATTAGGGCTTACAATTTAGAACATAAAGATCCATATATCACTTATCAATATAACGGCGTAGGCACATTTAATGTAGATGTTGTAATATCTTGGAATCTTAATTTTATAAATTCTATGGCAAGCACTTTTGAAATATTACAGGATCGTTCATCATCGAAGTGGATACCCAGTTCGTATAACATGAGAATAGAACGATCTTGGAAAGCATCATCATATGGATTCGAAAATAAGATTTTGCAACAAGAAATTTATAAATCAATTTTTTATAATCAACCTGTAATTCGTATACGTTTATTAAATAATAAAGGTGTAGAAGTAGTAAAGCAATGCTTTAACCTTAAGAAATTGTATTGGCTATATAATCATTCCATGGATGGCGCGGATTATACTGGAGGTCCCTTTTGGATTAATTTTTTCTCAGAGAACGCACTCGAAAGTAAATTAAGTTTTGATTTACCTAGTCAGTTGCCTAAAGATGTTGAAATGAATATCGATATTGTTAACAATTCTTTTTGTTAAAATACTCTTAAATTACAATAAGTATATACATGGCTAAAACACAAAAAGAACATAGCAAGTGCAGTTTTTGTTTAAGTAATAAGGACGATGTAAAAAAATTAATTGTTTGTGATGCTGTAGCAATTTGTGATAATTGCGTAGAAATGTGTCACGACCTTATTATTAAAGATTTAAATGAAAAAAAGAGCAAGACAAGTAAAGTATTGCTTGATGCATTGGAAGTAAAAGCATTTCTTGATAAACATGTAATTGGACAAGAAAATGCTAAAATTGCTATTGCAGTTGGGGTAACTAATCACTACAAACGTATTAATAATCCCCCAGACGACCTTGATATACAAAAAGGCAATATTCTAATACTTGGACCCACAGGATCAGGAAAAACTATGTTGGCTAAAACAGTAGCCAAATACTGTAATGTTCCATTTGTTGTTGCAGATGCTACTTGCTTAACAGAAGCAGGCTATGTGGGTGATGATGTTGAAAGTATGATCGCCATGTTAGTTAATGCGGCTGACGGCGATATTAAAAAGGCTGAACGAGGTATTGTTTTTATTGATGAAATAGATAAAATCGCACGTAAGAGTGAAAGCACTAGTATAACCCGTGATGTAAGCGGCGAAGGCGTACAACAAGCATTGTTAAAATTAGTTGAGGGTACCGAATGTCGTATTCCCGCAGGCGGTGGACGCAAGCATCCTAGTGGAAATATGCTAACTGTTAATACTAAGGACATACTCTTTATTGCGGGCGGCGCGTTTGTGGGTTTAGGGGACGTAATTAAAGCACGTAAAAAGGGTACAGGAATAGGATTTTCAGCAGACGTTAGAACTGATTATGAAACAGAGTTTAAAGAAGTACAACCAGATGATTTAACTAAATTTGGGCTTATTCCAGAATTTGTAGGTAGATTTTCTACATTGGTCGATACTAAGGAGTTGACCAAGCCAGAGCTTTATCGTATATTAACTGAGATTAAAAATAACTTTATAGATCAATACAGGTATCTTTTTAGTTTAGATAAAGTAGAATTAACTTTTACAACAGATGCGCTAGAGCAAATTGTAGATAATTGTTTGACTCTTAAGACTGGCGCACGTGGGCTACATAATGAACTAGAGCGTGTATTAATGCCGCATATGTTTAATTTAAGTAAATATGCTATTAATGGATATAACAAACTAAATATAGCAAAGGATTTAGTTATTAATCCCATTAATATGATATGAATTTACACGGAAATAGGGTATTTGTAAAAGACGGTAATATAGATAAAGCATTACGCAAACTTAAGAAAAAAGTAGCGGAAAGCGGCTTACTGCTTGAACTCCAAAAACGTGAAACTTATATCAAACCCAGTGTTAGAAGAAAGGTTGCTAGGGCAATGGCTAAAAAGCGTTGGAAAAAGCAGCTAGCCCAGCAAAACATGTTTACCCATAAGAAGTAATATTTTTTACGAAATGTGATAATATAAATACAAGATACAGATGCCGATGGTCGGGTCTGTATTAGTCATAACTTGCTTAAAAAGGAGAAATACTATGACAAACACTTTAACACTACGTTCCTTTGACATTCCGTCAATTCACAAATTCGGCATTGGTTTCGACAATATTTTTGATGAACTAATGCGAGTTTCAGCACAGCAAACAAATCAAAATTATCCGCCTTACAACATTGTTAAGCACAATGATGATAAGTTCGGTATTGAACTTGCAGTTGCTGGTTTTCGTGAAGGCGATATCAACATTACTGTTGATAAGAACGTGCTTACTATTGAAGGTCAACAGATTGAAAGTTTAGATGAACTAGAGAAACAGTACGAATATGTACATCGTGGTATCAGTTCACGTAATTTCACTAGAACCTTTACTCTTGCTGATCACGTGGAAGTGGTTAATGCTAAGAGTGAGAATGGTATACTATCAGTCACACTTGAGCGCAAAGTTCCAGAAGAATTAAAGCCCAAGAAGATTGCTATCACATTTAATAAATAATATTATAGTAAGACAAAGTGTTCGCAGTCATAATGACTGCGAACATTTAACTACGAGGTTTATATCATGCCAGAGAAAGAAACAGAGTCAAGACAAAAAATTAAACCCAATCTGAGTTTAATTGAGCCTCCTCTTTTTAGGGTCATTTACTTAAATGACGATGTAACAAGTATGGATTTCGTAATTAGAAGTTTAGTAGAATATTTTAATTATAATCCAGATACAGCAAGCACAATCACACACGATATTCATGAAAAGGGTAGTGCTATCGTTGCTGTTCTACCTTATGAAATTGCTGAACAAAAAGGCATTGAAGTTACACTTGACGCACGTAACAAGGGCTATCCACTACAAGTAAAGGTTGAGCCTGAAAAGAGTTAAAACTCTAAACTTATTCGTTTAGGCCAATAAGGAATTCCTTTGTAGTAAGGATGATTTATAAAGTTTATTGAGTTTTTTGTTATATTTACTGGCTTATTATAACTTCCAAACGCCCAGTATTTTACTTTATTTTCAGTATCACTTTCAATACAAATATCTAAATCAAGTAAGGTTTTATAATCTTTATTCACCTGACTAAAATATAAAGTTTTATTGGGTACACCATTTGTAACAATTATTATTTGTTCAACATCACCATGCATTTGTAATTTCTTTATACTATTTTTAAGATATAGTAAATCTTCCTGGTGTAGATGATCAATTTTTTTATTATTCGTTGGATTTATAGTCCAACCATTACAACCAACTATCGCTATATTCTCCATCACAACAACATGATGCCATAATCCAGCAACATTGTCTGTGCGGTGACAGATATGGTTTATTGTATGGATACGGTCATGAATGTCATTACATTCATCAAACTCATGTGATCCAGTCACGAAAAAAACACCTTTATAGCATTCGCCAAGGTGTCTTAGTGTCTTTTGTAGTTTTCCTATATCGCTACTAATATTACCTGTAGCAATACAGTATAAACTTGTAGGCTTATTATACCAGTTAAATTCATCGTTTGGAGATAGGAACAAATCTCCTATGATATCGAATCCTATCTCCATTACGATTACTTGGCAACTTTAATTTTTGCCTTGGCTTTACCAGCAGCCTTTTTGGCTCCAGTTTTGACCTTCTTTCCTACTTCCTTTACGTCAGCAACAGTGACCTTACCGTCTTGGTTTACGTCAGCAAAGCCCTTAGCAGTATCGGCTGCTTTAGTTACTGCTGATTTAACGTCAACTTTTTTTACGGCTTCTGTAACTGCCTTGACTTCTGTGCTATCACGGTTTACCCACCAAATGAAAGCACCAACTACGACTAGTCCTAATAATAACCATAACATATATGTTTCTCCTAAAAATGTATTTAACGGGTTTATAATGGAGCGTAATTTTTGTCATTAAATACGATAATGCACTATAAAAACCTAAAAGCACTTATGAATAAGCCCCTGCCCAGTAAATCAGAGCAAAGAGCCAAGTGTTATAGGCCTAAAATGAAAGAAGTTAAAGCAGTTTATCGGCTAATAAATCGTGAAGTATTTTATAATAAACTTCCCATGCCCAAATTAATACTGCGAAGATTACATGATGCTATAGGAGTTTGTAGCGGTGCAGAGGGACCTATTCGTAAAACAAAAAGTTATTGTACGATATATCTTGCAGACAGATATTATTGTAAACAATGGTTTATATCAACATTAGCCCATGAAATGGTTCATCAATATCAATGGGACATTTATAGTAATATACGTGTAAAACGCGGACTAACAAGGCATATGAGCCACGGACCTAGTTTTTATATATGGCGTAATAAATTAAGCAAATATGGTATAGCATTAAAATCAACTGTTCAGAAGGACAAAGAATGGTTTCTTAAACAAGACACAACACAAGTTTAACTAAATACACAATCATGCGTGATATTCTAGAAAAACTCAATTTATTAGAGTCTACAGGTTTGGCTAATCGCAAGCCCGGTGATATTTTTAAAAATAGTCAGGGCCAACAAATTACTTTTTCTGATATAAATTTTTATCCAGAAGAAGGCGGAAAATATGACGAAGTACAATTAAAAGATTTAATAACTAAATTAGGTCCTAATATCAAATGGCAAAATAAACAACCTAAAACAGGTGGTATTGCTATAGCAACATTTGATACACCCGAAGGTCAAGTTCAATACGGATTTTATAAACAACAAATTAGTGCTAATAAAGTAGAAAATAAAATAGACAATGAAGTAGATGGATATAAGTTTGCTGGTAAAAGTGCAGAAAAGATACGATCAGGATTAACACCACAAGATTTACTGTCACAGCGCGATAATCTAACATCAGAACAAATTATTAGTCAACTTGAAAATAAATTAGGTATTGATAATCCATTAGTAGAGGTTGCAAAACAAGTAGCAGCTGGGGCAGAATTCCCACTTAAGTTTCCAGCACCCGAAGGCGTAAGTTTTACAGGATTTAGAGATTACTTCTGTGAAATATTACAACCAATGGCATTACAAAACGGACAGTTTAAAGGCAACGCAGGCAAGGCGGCAAAAACATTTTTAGGCGGCAGTTTTGCTGATACTACCATTTCATTCGATGCTGCTAAAAATGCAGGTTTGTCGGATAGTATAATGACTAATAGTGAGGGCAAATCTATAAAAATTAGTACTAAAGGTGGTACAGGGGCACAAGCAAGTTCTAAAAATTTAATTGATAGTATTAATGAATTAAGCGAGACTGATCGCGGCAAAAAAATATTAGAAAAATATAGTGATACGATTGACATAGTTCGTGAAATACAAAATAGGGGACAAATTAACGCTCCTCTTTATTTAGGTGTAAAGTATGATATTATATCACAAGAAGAAGCGCAACAAATTTTAAACTTACGCAAACTTCCACCAGTTAATTTAGAAAATATTGACCAACTAAAATTAAGTGATAATCTTAAAAAATTAGCAAAAGAAAGAAATACTAAAACTCCACAAAAAACAAATTTATTTTATCATTTATTAGCCGCAGTAGCATTCAAAGCAGCAGATCAAGTCAATGCCAAAACAGATTTTAGTAAAGCGGCGACCGATATACTTAACAACGGCGCACTTATTCAGGTATACACAACTATGAGAGAAACTAAAGATACTTGGACATTAGCAGCATTCAACACATTGTTTCCAGGTGAAAGTATTAAAGATGTAGATTTGTCAGCAAGTAAAAATTATTCAAGTACTGGAGTAAAGGGTAACTTTACATTTAAGATTGATAGAGGGGCAGGTGCAACTGATGATGAACAATCATCGCCTGCAGTAGTTATGACTACTGACCCCTTGCAACAAATTGATACATCAATTATAGAACCTAAATTTAAAAAAGATAGAAAACCTAGACCGGAACCCAATGCAGATTTGGGTCCTGCTGGTCGTACATTAAGAAATCCATAATACTTGAATTAATATAATAATTATATTAAACTTATAAAGTAATTTTATTAGGAGTTTAATATGACACTTGTACCAATGGTTCTTGAGCAAACTAGCAAGGGTGAACGAAGTTATGATATCTATAGTCGTTTGTTGCGTGATCGTGTAATTTTACTTGAGGGTGAAGTACATGATCAAATGGCTAACCTTATCGTAGCGCAGTTACTATATTGCGAAAGCGAAAATCCAGACAAGGACATAAGTTTGTATATTAATAGCCCAGGGGGTAGTGTCACTGCTGGCATGGCGATATACGATGCTATCCAATTCATTCAACCGGATGTTACTACTATTGTTATGGGTCAGGCATGTAGCATGGGTAGTTTGTTAGCACAAGCAGGATCAAAGGGTAAGCGTCTTATATTACCTAATGCCCGTCATATGATTCATCAGCCTAGCGGTGGTGCAAGAGGACAAGCCACTGACATGGAAATCCAAGTAAAGGAAATGCTTGAAATGAAAAAGAATCTTACCAATATCTATGTAAAGCATAATAGCAAGGGCAAGAGTTTTGAGGAACTTGCTAAGGATATGGAACGAGATTTTTTCATGGGGGCCCAGCAAGCCCTAGATTATGGCTTAGCCGATCAAGTCCTTGATAAGCGTCCTAAATCAGAATAAGCGTATCTATATAGCCCCTAAAACAGCACCTTTTATAGGGCTTCCTATTAGGTCCTATACGGCATCGTAAGTTATTGATTCTATTGGAATTATAGTTCTTGATCTAGAATACGTTTGGGCGCATAATATATCTATAGTTGATTAACGGAGACTGTTATGTATAGCGAAAACGATATGGACCTTGCACTGACTGAGTATATGAACGCTATTCAAGCGGACTATAGCAAGTTCAATGGCAAGGCTTATGCTTCTCTGAACATTACTATCAATCGTGGTAGCAAGTTCTACAAGGTCGTCACTGGTAATAGCGTTCACAGTTTTGTATGTCGCAAGGCTCACGATCAGTGGAAGGTCGGTGACGTACTAAAGGCTGCGAGTTGGGCGCAACCTGCTAAGAATTTTATTCGCGGCAATGTACTCTCGCAGACTTACATCAGCCCTGTTCGCTGGACTGGTGCGTAATGATTGCTATTCAAGAAACTACAGTGTGGAAGGGTGACATACAGCCCAACCACACTTATTTGATGGATGGTAGTAAGGCTGTTAGTTATATTCCCAAGGGTACAACTAAGATTATTACTCTACCTAAGCCATTAACTATAGACCGTCGTGGTCGTACTTTTATTGAATTAAAGAAAAATCCTTTCAAGGTCAAGGTCGAAAGTAATCTAATCAAGGTCATTGGTAGCAAGGGTAATACATATTGGGTAGACCCTGATCTCAAGACCTGCACTTGCCCAGGTTTTACTTTCCGTAATTATTGTAAACATCTTGATAGTGTATTAAAATAAGTTATGGTTAGAAAGAAAGTTAAAAAAGTTAAGAAAGTTAAGAAATTTATTGAGCCCCAATGGGATCCAAAGTATGTTAGAATGCTTGATGCAGTTATGGAATATATGGATCAAGTTGGTAGTCGGGATAAACCCGATATAGTAGGACGTGATATTCTTATTATAAGATCATTAATTGAATTTTATGATTTTGAAGTACATCATAACCAGGATTTACTAGATGTATTGGCTGATGTAAAAATAAGGTCAGACCAAGTATATCCTGACCAATAATATTGTTTATAAATGTAAATTAAACTATACTATAACTATGACAATGCATCTTGTACGTGGGCTGTCTAGCATTCGCACAGGCAAACCCAAATTCAAACTTACTAAGCGCAAACGTGCTGAGTGGGAGTTTGATTGGATGGCAGACAACAAATTACGTAAATCACAGGGCATGACTAAGATTACGTTTGAGGAATACTGCCTTAACCGTTTGGGAAAGATTAAGTTAGTCAAGCCGCTATTTAAGCAATTACAATATTCTCAAAAGCATACGCGATATATCGATAATAAACATATTCCCAGTCTTGGTATTGTTGCTGGCAATACTAATCGCCGTGAGTCGCCTAAGTATACTGGCACACTTGTAAAGGGTATCGCTACTATGCACAAAAGTAATGCTGTTCCTGTTATTGACGAAGAACAGATGAAAGATATTAGTCGTATGAGGAGAGGATAATGAAAGATTTTTGGAAACAAATCGCACAGATTTTTCTTATGGCAGTAGCACTGTATACTGTATTGCTCGGTAGTTATTGGATTTTTGTGGGGGAAATATGAGCGCAAGATTTGACCTTGAACAGCAGATTTTGGAATGTTGGAATGTCACCACAGACCTCAAGCGTGTAACTGAGTATTTGCTTGATGCGCCGCTTGAGCCAGGTCGTGAGGACAAGATCGCTAACATGCTAATGGGCATGGAAGCATTATACGAAGTAAAATTTGACAGATGTTTTAGAACATTTGAAAAACTATTGAAAGAACAACATGACCAACAAAATGGAATGTAATGTTTGTAATAGTACATTTGATCTTGAAGGTGAGGGAGGTACCAATGGATATTTTGGTGCTATCCCAGTAAGCTTTTGTCCGTGGTGTTTATCGTGTATGATTGATATGGTTCAACAAATGACTGAGGAGAATGTCAATGAAGATCAAGTTGATGACTTTACTTATTACGGCAGTTAGTATTTTATTAGTATCGGGTTGCGCAAGCACTTTAAATGGTATGCGCGAAGATGTGAGCAGACCACTAAAGTGGATAGGCAGTGTTGGCGACAAGATTGCCCCGTGCGAGGCTGAGGAGTGTAAAAAAGATGAGTGACTTTACTGTTATCAGTGATATGGAAGCAGTAGAGTTACGCAAACTGCGTGACTTTTATAAAGAAGTAGCACACCTAACTGTCAATCACGATGTGCTATATCCTAACGGTGAAGGTCCGGTAGATAGCGGTCATGCTGTAGTGTACCCTAGCAAACTTAACAATGCTTTGAGTAAAGTAGACCCACAATGGTATGCAGTTAATCAAGTTTCTTAAACAACAGGATCATATTTGGTATATCAAATGGGGCGTTAGCGTCATTATGATTGTAGGCATGGCACTGGGTCGTGGTACAGGTATCCAATCATTGTTAATCTTTGATACATTAGCAAGTTGGATTGGTGCTGTTGGTTGGATGTATGTTGGTTACCGTTGGAAAGATAATGCTATCATTCTTGTAAACTTCATAATGGGCATTATAAATACGATAGGCATCTATAATCAGATGTTCTAATAGAATAGGAGAATGAAATATGGCAAAACATGGTTTAATTGTTATCAGTGTTGCCCTCCTGCTTGGCTTGTCAAGCGTAGTAAACGCACAGTCAAACGATACCGACAAATTGACAGGTGCAGTTGTTGGCGGCTTAATTGGAAATACTATCGGTGACGGCGACGGTAGAAAGATTGCTACAGCACTAGGTATTATTATTGGTGCGCATATGGCTGATGGAGAACTTTACGAAAAGCGTGATTTCATACGCGAATGTAGACGTTATGTTCCCGTAAGATATAAGGATAATGAAGGCGCGAGACGCGCCTGGATACGCGGTTGCGTAGACAATCTAGAAGATATTCAAGCAAGACTTGAACGTGAAGCATATAACGAAGGAGCAAACAATGGACCTACCAATTAATATTGATGAATTGCGTGATGTAGTTTTAAGTCTAGAGAAAGACGGCAAGATGTTACTTGCTGATAAACTCAAACTTGTAGCATTGCTTATTGAACAAGGCAAGCCATACAAAAAGATACTACGTGAAGAATATAACATCGTAGCATAATATGAAATGCAAAGTAAATGGTTGCGGAAGGCAACTAGATGCATATGGCTTCCCTGTTGAGTATTGTGACTATCAACAGGGTCGCTGTCCCATGTATCCTAAACCCAATATGACTTTACAAACAGTAATAGTTTATGTTATTATTTTAACATTACTATTAGGTGTGACATGGTATACTATTTAAAAAATTTTTTAATCAAACTTCTACTATTACCGATCATCGCCCTAATGGGCGGTTTTCTTTTACTATTATTTTTATTTCATCCTTTATTTAGATTAACAAAATATTAATTACAAGAGGGCAATATGGCTACAAAAAAGAAAAAAACAAAGACTAAAAAGGTTAGTGCTAAACCTAAGAAAAAGACACCTGCTAAGAAAAAGAAATTAGCAAAGTGGGTCAATCCACATATTGGCTACAGATACTTCTTGATTGAAGTAGGCGGGCGCGGCGGAGAACTCAAGGTCAATACTGTCAGCAAAGAGTTTGTTGACTATTGGTTAGATGATGAGCGTGATGGTAGTGTGTGTGATCATATCTATGCCATGCATCAAAAGGCTATGGATGGTGATATTGATTATGGTGACGATGAAGATCAGGATAATGAATACGAAGGCTATGATCCAAATAGTCCTGAACTATGGGAAGGTAGCGGTAATAAAGAATACTATGACCTCGATGATATCGAAGGCGGCACATTCGTAAGCAGCGAATACAATGAATATAGCGTGATAGAGATCGTGCCACATGAAGAAACTGTGTTCGGTAAGTATGGTGGTAGTAGCCTTAGTTGGGAAGATCGTTTTACTAAGAAGCGCAACTTTGATTGGTCAAAAAACAAATATGAAACTGTGGGCGAAAGCAAAGAAATAGTATTTGATAGAGTTGTATATAGCCGTGAGTTGTATTTAGAAACTAGTGATAAGGATATTATCAAAGCAGGAAGTGAGGCTATACCTGCTATTATGTGTTATGACTCCCAAAAAGGAACATTTGGTCACTTATTAGTTAGAACTAACGGTGAAGATTTTGATAGCAAGAAGTTGTCATATGTTGTATGCGAAAACAACATGGGTGATTTTATCACACGTTGGTTCTATGATAAAGAAGACCTCGACTTTGACTACGATAGTCTAGACACTTGGGGCAAGGGTTTTGATGTAAGTGTAGGATATCTACATAAGTGGGATGTTGAACATGACAGTGAAGCAAATCTAAAAGAAGGTTGGGAAAATTTAGAGAATAATACATGAGTAATCTAAAAGCATTAACATGGGAACATCATAAGAATGCCGAAAGACAAACATTTGTCAAAGAGATGTTTGCCACTGAACCTCAAATAAGTAGTAGCAGATATGCTACATTTCTTTTTAATCAATATAAACAATATATGGTTCTAGAGAATTTAGCTAAAGATTTGTTCCATGATATGCCAGAACTATATAGGGCTGACAGAATATATCAAGACTATACTGAACTATGGGATAGTGATGTAGAACCAATATTAATGCCTGTAGTTGATGAATATAAAGAGTATTTGCGTAATATTGATAATAATCATTATCATAGATATATGGCTCATGTATATGTAAGGCATATGGGTGATCTAAGCGGCGGTCAAATGATTAGCAAGCGTGTTCCTGGCAGTGGAAAGTTTTATCAGTTTGATAAGCCTGTTGACGAACTTAAAGAAATAGTGCGGGCAAAATTAGATGATAGCATGGCAGACGAAGCCAAAATATGTTTTGAATTCGCAACTAAGATGTTTATACAATTAGCAGAGGCTAGGTAGCCTATATTTGATGAAGATTAAACTAGTTAGTGATCTACATCTTGAGTTTAGTGATGTAGACATTCCAAACAATGGTTGTGATGTACTGATCTTGAGCGGTGATATACTTATCGCTCAAGACCTTCATGATCACCCAAGACAGAAATGGGTAGAAAGTAAGCAATACCTTTATACAAATGGAAATATGCGACCTGCAATGGCAGATCGCTTTCGTAATTTTCTAGATCGCTGTAGCAATAATTTCCCGCATGTTATATATGTAGCAGGTAACCATGAGTTCTATCATGGCGCATGGCTAGCCACTATTGATTATCTACGCGAAGAATGCAGTTATTGGCCAAATATATATTTCCTTGAAAAGGAAGTAAAGGTTATTGATGGTTGGCCATTTCTTGGTTGCACATTATGGACCGATCTTAATAAGGGTGATCCTGTTACTATGCATAATGTTAGTAACTTATTAAACGATCATAGACTAATTCGCCACGATGGTTTAGGATACACTAAGATTCGTGCGTACCATACTATGGAACGTCATCATGATCATGTGAAATGGCTAAAAGAAACTGTGCCTAAATACGAAAAGTGTGTAGTAGTTGGGCATATGGGCCCTACACATTTAAGTATCAATCAAAGATTTAAAAATGATTATTATATCAATGGTGCGTATTGTAGCGACCTTAGTGAATTTATACTTGATAATCCACAAATCAAACTATGGACGCAGGGTCATACACATCATACTTTTAACTATACTATTGGTCAAACTAGAGTATTTTGTAATCCGCGTGGTTATGAGGGTTACGAACCCGATAGTGGCTGGTCAAAAGATTTGGTCATAATAATTTAAGAAAGGTAACCAAACTACTTGTGTCCTCTAGTAAAGTATCATATACTGACTATACGTTGTTGAAAGACAGCGCATTTTAAAGAGGAAAAAAGAAATGACAACTGTAAGTGTAACTAAGCAGAGCCGATTACTTGAGGCTCTACGTAATGGTGAAGAGTTGACTGCTGCTCAGATCAGCGCACGTTATGGGATTGCTAATCCTACTGCTACTGTATCTGACTTGCGTTTCAATGGCTTTGCTGTTTATGCAAACCGTCACACCGACACTAAGGGTCGCGTCAGCACTAAGTATCGTCTTGGTAACCCAAGCCGCGCTGTTGTTGCTGCTGGCTACAAGGCTCTCGCTGCCGGTCTTGTCTAATTGACAAGAGGGTCGGCGGGCGCCCTTGCTAACTCTAGCGTTCAAGTCCCGCTGTTATAATAATGAAACGGTATATTATATCTAGTACAAACTTAACCGATGCAGATTTTCTGCATCGGTATTTTATAGTTTACAAGAAATAAATATGAGTATGGACGTAGTAATTTTAACAATCTCAGCATTCACGTTTGGCTTTGTAGTAGGTCATATTACATTTGCTATCAAAATGCGAAATACCCTAGAAAAAGTTGCAAAACAACATGGAATAGAATTAGATAGTAGTAGTACTGAAATTTTTAATTCTAAAACAAAACGATCTGCTATTAGAATCCCAAATCTAGTTACAGAAACACTAACAAATAGTGTTCTACTTTATGATTTTGATACAGGTAATTTTATAGCCCAGGCTGACACTATGGCAGAACTAGCGGAACAAGCATACAAATTTAATAAAATAAATTTTGCGCATGTGCAACATGATGACAAAAAGATTTATTTTGTCGAAGGAAAAATTCGTGATAATCTAAAAGAGATTTAATGAAAGTCAAATTAGGTAATTATAGTAAAGACGGAACTACTAGACGCATAAATGTCGAAATAGAAAAGTTCGACACGTGGAGTCTAGACCATACCTTAGCGTATATCATTCTTCCCGCTTTACTACAACTTAAGGCTACTAAGATGGGCGTTCCTGCTGAGTTTAGTGATGCGGGCGGTGATTGGGAAGCACAAGATAGTTTTGACTTTTATAAGGAAACACATAACGAAGCCTTTGACGAACGCATTAAGGAATGGGAACTTGTGCTTGATAAGATGATATGGAGTTTTCAGCAGATTGCTATAGATGATTACGAACAACAATATCATCATGGTAAAGCAGAATATGATTGGGTACCATCGAATGAAAAGTATTTTAACCCAGTCAATAATAAGTTAGAAGATACGTTCACAATGGTTGATAAAAACTCCAACGAACACTGGTATGATCATGTTGGACATAAATTACACGAAGAACGTATACAAGAAGGATTAGAATTGTTTGGGAAATACTATAGGAATCTGTGGGACTAATTATGAAACCTAAATTTATAGATTACTATATGAAAATTGCAGAGGTCACAGCAGGACTAAGTTATGCTAAACGATTACAAGTTGGCGCGGTAATTGTCAAAGACAATCAAATACTTGCTACAGGCTATAATGGTATGCCAAGTGGCTGGGAAAATGTTTGTGAAACAGAACATGAAGTATATGTAGGCGATCCTACTAAAACAATGAAAACTTTACAACTCAAAACCAAACCAGAAGTATTACATGCCGAAACTAATGCTATAGCCAAAGTAGCACAAAGCACTGAGAGTAGTTTGGGCGCAACATTATTTTGTACACACGCTCCTTGTATAGAGTGTGCCAAACTTATCTACCAAAGTGGTCTAACTACTGTATACTATAAGAATGAATATCGTAGTGATGTTGGTATTAAATTTTTACAATTAAGTGGAGTAAATGTCCATCAATACCAAACTGATTGAATTTAATTATTGTTCTGCTCTTGCGATTCCTTACGGTGAATTGCAGGATGTAATTGAATGGTGTCAAAAGAATTGTGTATATAATTGGTATTATAAAGTACTTAATGAGGTAGGCAGTAGCCCTGGATTCTACGAATTTTTATTTCACAATGAGACGGATTACATAAACTTTTTATTATGGAAGAAATGAAATATTACATACTTTACAGAGAAGATGATAATTTTGATGATATATTATCTGACTCCAATATTAAAAAGTTATTTAAACTTAAAATAAAATATTATCAACATATTATACTGGCTGGAGATAAAATCCCAGATGACTTACAAAGTTACATAGTGTTAAAGCACGGGGACGATATAATAGACATTGCCAATATTTTTATTGACCGTAAACCTATACCCTTTAAAGATTATACACCTATCTTAAATCAAATTACAAAAATATAAATATCTCTATGAGAATACATGAATTGTTAAAAGAAGATGTTGGGCAAGAGAAAAAGATTCCACATTTATATCTTGATATGGACGGTGTGCAGTGCGACTTTTTCACTGCTTGGGCACAATGGCATAACAAAAAGTTTGATATGGATCATGTTGAACGCTATAAAGATATAGGTTCTAAAGAACAGCGTGAGCAAAGCATAAGTGAATTAACTAGCGAGGGTCCTGAATTCGTTCAAGATTTTTTTGCTAATTTAGAAATGCTTCCTAACTATAAAGTTTTACATAACTGGCTAGTTAAAAACAATATTCCCTATACTATCCTTAGTGCTCCTTTACGTGGTAATAAGGAAGCCAGTGCTGAGGGTAAAATGACATGGTTACAAAACAATCATCCTAATTTTGCTAAGTATGGATCGCCTATTTTTAGGGGCGATAAAGAGCGCATGGCCACAAAGAATGGAACTAGTAATGTATTAGTAGATGATCATAAAAAGAATATTGAAAACTGGGAAAGTGCGGGTGGTCAAGGGGTATTGTATAGAGATAATAATGTACAGGGTGCTATAGAGCAATTAGAACGTATATATGCCCCATACCTGAATAAATAAGTATATTATATAGGATTTACTGACCATGAACAACATGCGCGATATACTAGATTTAATCAACGAAATGAGCGAAGAAGAGGGCAATATTGAATTGCATGATGAATTTGATATTGAACTTAGTGAAGATACTGTTATTGAATCTGGTGTTATTGATATCAATGAAGATGGAATATTAATTGAGGGTGATGATTTTTCCCTTCAACTTCTTGAAGAACATGGTTTTGTTCTAGAAGAAACTGATTGGTCAAAGTACGATGAACCAACAGTAAGTCGTATCGCTAAGGGCAAAACTAAGCCAGTAGATCGTACAGATTATGATACACCTCCTGCTATGCGTGATCCTAACCAGGGTAAACCTGGCTTTGAAAAGCGTAGAAATAAGATCATGAAAGGTTTAGAAAAAGCCAATGAAAGTGAAGATAATGAGTCATATAACGATATGGATGATAATGAATTGATAAGAATCGCTAAACAAATGGGTATAGAAAAATTTATTATTAAAGACACTCATGGCGGACTTGTTAATCGTGAAGAAGTTATAGACGCATTAAAATCAGAATTAGAAGAAGCCAAATATCAAGGTCGTAAGAAGAAACTTGACGAAAAAATGGTCATAGGGTTACCCGGCGATCAAGGTTCTAAAGTCATGGGCGAAGAAGAAGTAGACGAAGGATTGGATCACGATTACTTTGATGACCAGGCAACATACAAATATGCTTTACAGATTGCAGATGCAATCAAAAAAAATACCGGAGCCACAGTTGCCATCAATACAGGCCGCGAGGCCGGTCATGAACGTGGAACTTATCAGATAGTAGTAAATCCGCGACCCGATAATAGATTAAAGGGTTTTCTTCCCGATGGCGACCATGGTGCTACCCCACAAAATCTCACAAAAGCTATAGAACAATGGTTTAGAGGGTTTAGATCCAAGGGCTGGAGATTTGATCAACCGGTACAAGGGCAGTTTGTAATAGGGGTACCAAACGGTGTACAGCACGATAAGTTAGATGAAGTTGAAATGGATGAAGCCAAATATCAAGGTCGTGAAGTTCAACTAGGTAAGAAGATGAAAGGTGATGTCAAGAAGTCAAAAGTTTATGTCCGTAAGCCAAACGGCAAAGTTGTAAAAGTTAACTTTGGCGATAAGAACATGCGCATTAAAAAGTCAAATCCAAAACGCCGTAAAAGTTTTCGCGCAAGACATAATTGTAAGAATCCAGGACCACGTTGGAAGGCAAGATATTGGAGTTGTCGCAGTTGGTAATTAACCAATTTATTTTACAATCTATTTTACAAAGCATATAATATAGTATGTCGAAGAGTCCCGCTAAAGAATATCCACGCTACGAAGTCATTACACAAGAAGATCCTGAATCAGGCGATCTTATTGTTCCTATTCCAGAACCTTTACTAAAGCAAATGGGTTGGAATGAAGGAGACTCTATTAATTTTAATGTTAATGAACGCGGGGAACTAATCCTTAAGAAAAAATAAAATGGATGATAAAGACATTAAAATAGATTTTGGCAGTTTAGATAATTTACTTGATAAACTTGCAAATAAAGATAAACAATCTGAATTTGATTTTGACTACCCATCAATAACATCACAGGCTGCAACAATATCACAAGCTGCAAGTCCTTATACTTGGCCGTACATCTCTACAAGTACAGGTAATTACACACTTACAACCAGTAACGGTCCAACTTTAAGCAATATTAGCCCCGGTCTTACTTTCAATGATTTTTGGGATAACAATAGCAAAACAAATTTATCTGTAAAGGGCGATGCCGAGTTTGAAGGTGATATCAAACTAAAAGGCAAGAGTCTTGCCGACACATTAGACAACATTGAAAAAAGATTAGCAATACTACATCCCAACAAAGAATTAGAAGATAAGTGGGCTATGTTAAAAGAGTTAGGCGATCAATATCGTGCATTAGAAAAAGATATAATTGAAAAAGAAAAGATCTGGGAAACACTAAAAAAATGATTGGACGACGAGAAGAACTTGTACGAAATGCACTGCCGGTTCATAAAGATTGGCCCAAGCCTGGCGTAAACTATTTAAACACAGTTGATTTATGTACTGATCCACGAGCTTTTCGTGCTAGTCTTAATTGGTATTACGATATAGGGGCAGTGCATGACGTAGATTATATTTTTGCTGCTGATGCACGTGGATTTTTATGGGCTGCTTCTATAGCCGAACGATTGGGTGTACCATTGCACGTTGTTCGTAAAAAAGGCAAGATGCCAGGCGAATTGATTAGTCGTGAATACCAGTTAGAGTATGGTACTGATGTATTAGAATTACGCAAATGGAAATACGAGCGAGGGACAGTATTGATTATTGACGATGTACTTGCAACTGGTGGCACAGCCGAAGCCATTTGTAAACTTGTACATGAATTAGGTGTACCATATAATAAGATGACTGTGGCATGTTTAGTTAATATTACATTTTTGCACGGGAAAAAATTACTACAGGATTTAGGAGTTAGTGTACACACACTAATTGATGTTAATGAATGATATTATAGTTTTCGCTTTAAAAACAGAAGCCCCTAGTCTTTTTAAATATAATAATGTATTTCAAATTGGAGTAGGCAAAGTTAACGCTGCTATTAATACCACTAGTCTTATAAACCTAGTTCAACCAAAACGTATTATAAATTTAGGCACTGCAGGCGGCGTTAAGTTAATGAAGGGTATATATCGTGTAAATCATGTATTTCAACATGATGTAAATCTAACAAGTTTAGGATTACAACCTGGACAAATATTAAGCGATAATAATTCTTTTATAAAGTTAAAGGGTTCCGGTTATACTTGCGCTACTGGCGATATACATGTAACAGAACGTAACAAAATACGATTACACTGTGATATGGTAGACATGGAAGCATATAGCGTTGCTAAAGCCTGTTTAAAGTCTAGTATAGAATGTGAAATTTTTAAATACATAACCGATCAGGCAGACGAAAACGCTGGTATAACTTGGCAAGAAGAAGTCAGTGCTGGGGAAGAATTTTATAAAAAAGTATTAGAAGATTTACAAGTAAAACTATTAGGAGGTTAATTAAAAATTATAAATGGCTAAACAAGAAGGTGTGAAAGTAGACGGCGAAGTAGTAGACGTATTGCCAAACGCTACATTTAAAGTAAAATTAAATACAGGTGTTATTATACTAGGTTATATTAGTGGCAAAATGCGTCAAAATGAAATTCGTATATTAGACGGCGATAAAGTAGAATTGGAACTTAGTCCTTATGATCTAAGTAAGGGTAGAATAACAAGAAGAATGTAGATAGTTTAATGATTTTAGGGAAATATAATTTATTTACATCCCGTACTTGTAATCATACTTATAATTGGCTAGATGGGGACACAGAAGAATTATACAATAAAAATTTGACCTTGCAACCGGCTAATTGGTTTTATCGTAATAATCCTATAACTTATAAGTATAATTCGAATGGATTTAGGTGTGTTGAAATAGATGCTTTAAATTTCGACAACTATATATTGTTTCTAGGGGATAGTCATTCAGAAGGTATTGGATTGCACTTAGAACATACCTACCCCTATCAAGTTTCAAAAAAGTTATACAAATCTTATTATAATTTAAGTATAGGCGGTACTGGTTTAGATGTTATGTTTTGTAATTTGATGACATGGCTACACACTTTCCCGCATCCCAAATACATAGTGCTTTTTTACACAGAAAATAATAGATCACTTTTAAAAGGCAATGGCGATTTTGAATATGCAAATATTGGCGTAAAATGGACACAGAGTCGGACTGCTAATAATGAAGATATTAAAAAATTTTTAGTATTAGGAGATTTAATTGGTTTTTTTAATAGTAGAATTCATTTATATGTGAATATTATTGACTCTGTATTAAAATTTCATAAAATTCCTTATAAAAACATTACAACTTATGATCATAAGTTGGATAATCCTCAGAATATAGAATTGATAAATTCATTTACTAAACCACGCGCAAGAGATTATCATGTAGGTGTTGAGTGGCATAACGAAGTAACCGAACTATTAGTTAACGACTTTCTTGATAAATATTCTAATGCGTGATATAATTACACTGTTAGAAGAAAAAAGCCGTCCCCGCGATATAGAAATTATACCCCTAAACTATAAAGAAGGGGATCTAAGTCCGGTTTTAAGCAAAGATACCATAGAATTACACTATGGAAAACTAGCCCAAGGCTATGCTACACGCTTTAATAAAGGGGAGGGTGATAAAGATTTTAACTATGCAGGGGCATTCCTGCACAATACATTGTTTACACAGTTTCGTGAGATGCGTAATAATAACCCCCCTAACGGGCCTATGTACGGCTTCATAAACAAGCATTTTGGATCATATGATGATATGAAATCAGAGTTTGAGACAGTAGCTATGAAAATACAAGGTAGCGGTTGGGTCTATCTAGCACATGATGGGAAAATCAAGACTATTAAAAATCACGAAGTTCGTGACGATATATTATTGTTAGTAGATTGGTGGGAACATGCCTGGATACTAGATTATGGCACAGATAAGAAAAAGTATCTCAAAGAACAATTCAAGATCATAAACTGGAACGTCATTAATACCCGCTGGGGTAAAAGTTTGTGAGGGCAAAAGAATTTACAAATCATCAAGGTGTAGCAGAAGGTTCTGGTTTCGATCAAGAGGCAGGCATTGGTTTAGACGGACAATCATTCAAGTTCAAAATAAGAGACTTAGTTGCTTTAGCAGGCAAATATCCTGTGACCTCAATAGATCCAAATCAATTTGTACAGCAAATAAAAGATCGTGATGAAGATCCTAAACAATCAATGGCAAGGGCAGAAAAGGCAGACTTACAATATCCTATCATAGTAGTACAAAGAACAAATGGTAAGTTGTGGATAGCAGATGGTACACATAGGGCTCACAAAGCAATTCTAAACAAAATACCAAAGATAAAAGCCAAAATTATTCCTATAAAAGATATGTCTATATTTGCTGTAAAGCAAGATGTGAATGAAGCCCCACTTCCACCTGATTGGGATAAAGAACAACTCAATCTACGACAGACTTTCAAAAATCGTATCAAGTATGCTGTATCAAAAGCACAGAGGATTGGTTCAGGCAGTAGCCGTGTTGCTTTCGTCATACCCTATGAGGGTCGCAACACTGTATTAAAAGTAGCAAAGAATTTAAAAGGTCTAGCACAGAACGAAGCAGAGATACAAGTATTAGATGATTATGTTATAGGACAATCTGATATTGTTATTCCATTGATTGATTATGACAAAGATAACAAGCGTCCTGTTTGGCTTCAAACAGAATTAGCAAATCAAATTTCTATGAAGCCACTATTACAATTATTGCGTACCCCAACGCTATGGTTCCTAACTGATGCTGTAAAGTTTAGATTAGGATTACCTGATAAACCTAAGTATTTGAATAAGCCTGCTGATCTAAAAGAAAAGTATTTTAATTTGGAAATGTGGATATCATATGGTGGTACTCCTACTGAACAAAGTTTTGAAATATTTAATGAATATGTAGACAAACTCGCAGAACTAAAAGATTCAAGTGATATGGAATTAGGAGATTTACAAAATAATCTAAACTGGGGTCAGTTTATGGGTAGACCTGTAGTTATAGATTTAGGTTTATCAAGTGAAGTATGGCAAAAGATGTATAAATTATGAGAGCAAGTGAATTCACAGTACCAGAGATAGGCATCAATGTTCGCAGCGATGGCAACATTGACTATGCTGATCTGATCGTGGATGGCAAAAAGAAATTAGAGACACGTAATAGTGATAGTCTACGCCCATATGTTGGCAGGCGTGTTAGCATAATAAAAACAGGTAAAGGTCGCGCTTACGCTATAGGCGTAGCAACTGTTGGCGAACCTATAGAAGTAGATGAAAAACAATTTCGTGATTTAGAAAAAGAACATCTAGTGCCTGCTGGTAGCAAGTTTGATATACAGCCTGACTCTACAAAGTTCTTATATCCAATGCTAAATCCTAAACGCTATGAAAGACCAAGAGAAGTTGGTCATGGTATACTTAGCCGTAAAGTTTTTGTTGAAGCAAAAACTCCCGGACAATGGACTGTTGATGCTATACTTGATGTTTTACCTATTGCTCAAGAAATTTGGTTTCATGGCAGTCGTGCTATAGGTAAACATAAAAGAACAAGTGATACAGATATTTTAGTTGTAGTACCTGAAGATATTGTAGGTGAATCCTATCTTAAAGTATTAAGAATACTTCAGAAATTATCTAGTCAATATAAGGGATATGATATTCAACCTTCACATTCAAATTCTAATATACATCTTATAGCGAAAGAAGAAGGGAAACTACTTTATAAAAAAAATAAATCTGTTGTTGAAAATATTACGGTCAAGACTATACATAAACTTGCAGACCGTAAGGGCATCCCTTGGGATAATGAGCCTAGTTTTTTGAAACTTACAAAACGTTTAACTGGAAAAGAACATCTTGATGATCTAGATCAAGCAGGTTTAAAGAAAGTACAAAAATATCTAGAGAAGCAAGGTGTGGCGGAAGGCGAGGAAGGTGAATTAATTAAACCAGACTATACATTTAATGTTGACCGTAGAAAATTAAATGTCCCTGCACTGATACAAAAAGGTGCTATCTTTGTGACTTGGCCTCATGGTGAACAAGGTTGGGAAACTGATAACAAAGAAGACTGGGCCTATAGTTTAATCTCATTTTATAATGTATTTCATGGTGGTTGGCCAAGTGAAGCAAAAAAATATTTGAAGCCTATAAGTTATAAAAAAGCCGAGCAGCATATAAATTCTAGTGCTCCTAACTTGGGATCAAACAAATTAGTCTATGATGGAAAATATAATCAAATATTATGGAGCATTAAAAAACTTGGCATACCAGACAGTGTTGCATTCTTAGATAAGCAAGGTGTGGCGGAAGGCAGTGAAAATAGTAGCGGCAAACTAGCCTGGCGTATTAGATTCCGTAGATTCAAAGATATGCCATCATATATGCCAGAGCGTGAAGGTAAAGTTTATTTGATGCCTACTGATCATTCAGCAGTACGCACTTTTGGTAATCTGACTGGCAAAGATAATGAAAAGATCACACAGATGCCAACTGAAGCATATCTAGTTAGCGGTGATGCTATGGTCGGTGATATGAGCATCATCAATGCTATCAGCAGAGAAACAAAAACTAATAAAGACGAAAATAGGATAGAACAAC
>Ga0194133_10003001_pt1 | contig 24774 bp, 21 predicted proteins | sample TA2KigOf40mmetaG_FD_155448 | JGI IMG/M metagenome (GOLD analysis project Ga0194133, IMG submission 155448) | Freshwater microbial communities from Lake Tanganyika, Tanzania - TA2015055 Kigoma Offshore 40m | ecosystem: Environmental > Aquatic > Freshwater > Lake | place: Tanzania: Lake... | reverse complement strand
CACTGCTGCCAAAGCCATTTGAGAGGGAGCGTAAATCTATCGTACGTAGAAATAAAATATGAGTTTAAACTGCCCGAGGCTCAGTCATGTCATATACTAGCCCATCGAATTTTTTTTTCGTTTTCAAAGACTGTTAATTAATTAAATCCATTAATGATAAAATTCGCGTACCAAACAAGCACTCGTGAAATTGACATCTGTCAAAAACTTGTCGATGTGTGACCGCAGCGCTTCAACTGCATCTGAAAAATTTATAAAAAAAGCTAAATTTTTACTTGACTATGATTTAGTTTTAACTTACCTGGATCGTTTGAGGCGAATCTTGTCTTGATATCAATAAGCAGACCTTCAAGTGGTCTCCAGGGAGTGTGCACTGTAAGACTGAATTTGATTTCTGCCATCAACTGAAACAAAATGATGTTAAACAAATTTACTCTGAATATTTGAATGAATGCAATAGGTCACCAAAAGTTCGTGGTTGAGAATTATTTCCATTGCTCTTTCTTTGTTGCCGTTTATGTTAGCAACAAATTGCTCCAGTGACAAATTGAATTCTTCAACCTTACACGCAAGGTAAGCTGCAGTCACTCTGTAATTAAATTACATACTTTTGGTTTAATTCTGTTATCTATAGTTTTAGCGTTTTAGCTGAAGAATCTCACAGGATTTCTTTTGGATGATAATCCATGACTGTGTTGTACATGTAAAACCTTTTGTAGTAAACAAATGTTGTCCCAATTACACTCTTAGGCATCGGAGGTTTGAATTTCATGCAAAAATCCATGAGTTTCCTTTCAAAGAACTTGAGAAGCAATTCATCATCTTCATACGACAAATAATCGACTCCTGTGTATCCTTTAGCCTGAAAGGTCAAGTTTTAAAATGAAAATAGCTCCAATATCTTCAAAATATATAAATATACCTGTTGGCGGGCAATAAATTTTTCAACACTTTCTTTGCGGCGTTGAACAATATCATCTTCAGATTTGAAGAGCCAGTCTTTCTTGTGAGTGCTTGTGGAAAACATATTGTATAAAAACGCTACTTTTAGGAATCAAATGAAGGTTATCAATTTAACATTATTAACCTAAAAATACATATATTTTTTGTTAACTTTGCCTTTGTATTGTTTAGTTTAATATTTTGTAAATTGTATCGCGGAGCGAAATTGAAACTTCTGGGATAAAAATAAAAACAATTCTTAGAACTCTATGGGATCACAATTTTCTATACTATAGATAAAACTTGAGACAAAACTGTCAGAATCATAGACATTTATGACAGGAAATATTACTCATCTTTTGAAAGAGAAGAAAGATTTCTAGAAGACAATTAACAGGAAATATTTAGAAAAATAATTTTCAATAAATATTTTGCCAAATAATTTAAATTCAAGTAAGTTTTCAGCATCCCAGATATTAAAAAGAAAATTATAATTTCTTTAGCATCTCTGTGGAAACAGTTTCGTTTTTCTGCTGCCACGCGCAGCCAACAGCCCCTTTCAAGCTAAACTAAATTTAAAACTTGGGCGGCAATCGTGGCATCGGGCATAAAAACATTAATTTTGAATAATCTGCTGGTCATCGAAGACTGAAGAACCAAAGTAACTAAAAGAAAAGTTTTGAGATAATGAAATTTGTGAAAATTGACTAAGGTTTGATAATCATAAAAATGGAGAGAGGAGTGCGCTTTGATCTCAACGAAAGCAATGAGAGTTCTATTAGTGAATATGTGAGCAACGTTGTGGTCACAACAACTTTGACAAAAAGTCCCAGATCTTCTCCAAAGAAAAAACAGCAAGTGGCTGGACTCGTAAGTTTAATGCATTCTTTGGTCGTTCAATCGTTTTAGAAAAAAAATCAAAATAAATTAACTTTCTTAGGCTGAGCATCTTTCGGCCGAAGTTCAACGAAGATCTTCAGCAGCAGCAGATGTTGTGGGAGGGGGAGAAAATGCAGCACAAATCATTGCAAGGTATTTCTTATTTGAAATCTAAAAAAGTATCAAGTTTAGAGATTAAACTACTTTACATTCTATTATTTTTTCTCTGTTAAGCCTCAGACGCCAAAATGAGGATCTTCGAGCAAGAATAATTCATCTTGAAGAAAATGCTGATACCTCAAGTCTCTCTCTGGAAAATGAAACATCAAAGCTAATAGCCTTGCATGAAAAAGAGTGCAATGAGCTTCGACTAAAAATAAGATCATTAGTGAGTGAGAATACATTTTTACCTAAGATTCCTAAAGCTTATTTACCCAACATTATAGGAAGAACTACTAGAAATCGAGCGTAAAGAACAGACTCTGAAAGAAAACAGAGTTATTGGCTTGATCACAGATGTGAAAAAGAAATGGGTCGACAGGGAGGAGGTTAAGCTTCAAAAAATGAGAGGCGATTTGGAGGCTGCAAACACCGTAGTTCAAGTAACCAGTTATTATCATTTCAAAAACCTTCATGTGGTCCCTAAAAGTAAGTCATTCTAAAAGAACTTAAAATTCTTTCTCTAGGAAATGGAACTAGAATTAATGAAGAGCAAATCTGCAGAGGAATCGGCTGTCTCTGAGCTCGAGATGGCAAAGAATCTCAAAGAGAGACTCAAAAGTAAATTACGTGAATACAAGCTTAGGCTCGAAACATTTGTGGAAAAATACGAGGACCTCAAAAAGGTACTACCCTGAAATGGCCCCAAAACATTCGATTTGCATAAACAGAAGTTTTTCTTGATTTGCTTAGGAAAATGAAAATTTGACCGATAAAATAACGTTTCTCGAAGATGAGAAGAAGCAAAATTCTCATCAGGTGAAGTTTTTGGATTGCCTTACATTTTCAATATCATTTTCACCAAGTTTTATGAAACAGCATAGACATCTGCCTAAATAAATGATTTTTTAAAATTTAGAAGATTGCCCAAAGAAGAAGAGACTCAGTAATATTTGCCGAAAACAGACACGATTTAGACAAGGCAGAGTCAAAGGTAAGTTTTGCTTAAAAGTGATTGTCTGTGGTTCAAATGTAATTTTTTTACTTTTTATAAAGATTCTCCAACTTCAGAACCAAAAGGAGGATCTACTTGAAAAACTTACAAGGTAACTTAAATGTTCCAGTCGTAATTTATAAATTCCCTTCACTCTTTATTGACCTACAAAGGTTTGCTTAATTGCCAATTATTGATTAAATTCTAAAACATTGTTAGATCTGAGCTTGAGCGCAGTAAGGCTTTGGCGAGACTTGAAGTTTTGGAAAGTCAAAAGAAGCTTGTCGACTCCAAGAGAGAAGCTCTATTGAAAGACTCAGAAGAAAAATTGAAAAAGCTAAAAAAAGAAAAAATGGACCTAGAGGACAAGTAAATTTGGCCAGCTGAATTGTTAAAAGTTTGAATTTTTAAAGTTAAACACTGAGTCCTGTTCTAGACTCAACGAATCCGAAACAAAAAACCATGAAAAAGAAGATAAACTTATCAAATTTGAAAGGGTACTTAAAGATTTGGAAAACAAAGTTCCCACCAATATAATAAAAGAAAAGCCTATTAAGGTAAGAAAAGCTTTCTCTATTTTTTACTTACTTTCAAATTAGCTTATTTCTTGTGGGAAGCAAAATTTATTTTCATAAAAAGTTTCAGTTGTTTATATTGATCTTTTAATTCCATTTCAAGGAAAAGGAAATTGAGCTTTCATCAAAATTGGAAGAACTTCAGAAGGAGTTTGGAGTGAAGAAGGTCGAGCTCCGTATTGCTGAAAGGAAATTGAATGAAAACAAAGAGCATATGGCGTTCCTAAGGCAGATTAATAAAGAAGACAGGGATAGAAAAGATGTTCTAGAAAAAGAGGTTACAGCAAAGTCTGAGGAACTTACTCTTCTCAAGAGTCGATTAGATGCTACCTTATTAAAAGAGAAACATTTGGAAGAGCAGGTAAAAATATCTTAGAACAATAAATTGTAAGTCTTCTTTGAGATCAAACTGTAAATTAGTACGTATTTTTTAAGCGTAAATTTAATATGGTTACACTAAATCGGGCTTGTCGTACGTTTTCCTATTAATTGATTGACAAGCTATGTTGAGTAACTGATTTTTCAAACATTGCATCAACTTAATAATGATATTTTTGGCTTTACGTCGGCTCATGGTTGAACGTTAATTAGATCAAAAATGGATTTAATTTTCAGTTAACCAAACTTCAAGATCGATATGAGAAACTGAACCGTGAACTGTTGACAACTCGAAGTGAAGTGACAAATGCCACTGACCTTCAAGAAAAGTATTATGAGTTGGAAACAAAAACGAAGAACTTGCGAGATGAACTCAAAAAGCTAGTAAAGTCATTTTTAGATTCTCGTCTTGGAAACTTGCAAACTGTTTCTAGGTACTAAAATGGTTTTCCTTTTAGACTCATGTAGAAAAGGAGTACAGCATGACGAAGCAACTTTGTCTAGAGTTGGAAGTCCAAATAAAAGAGTCTGAGAATGCATTTGAGCAAATGCACTCAACCCACGCCAAGTTAAAAGACTCTTATGATAGCTTGAAAGATAGCTCCAAAAACCATTCTGCCGATCTCATGAAAGCGAAAAGTGAAGCCAATGAACTCAAATCATTGCTTGCATATACAGAGACGAAGGTATCAATTTTTTTCACAAAAACCTTTTTCTCATCACTTAAAGTGCAAATATGTTTTGTTTTAGTTGAAGGAAGTCCAAGAAAGAAGTAAGGATATGGAAAAATTATTTTCAAGTGAAGGTAGCAATTTACGTTCTGCAACTGAGTCTCTGGAGAAAGAAAAATCAAGACTCACGTCTCAGCTTTTGTCTTTGGTAAACTTTGATAACTGTTTTACGAATCCCTAATCTAAAGATAATTTCGTGTTGATTTTTAGGAGTCTCATTTATCCACTGCCGAATCTGATAATGCAAAACTTTACGACCAGAATATACAACTAAAAGAGGAACTATCAACCCTTATCACAAGGCAAGTATTAAGGACTTTAAAAAAACTTTTCTATTATGATGAAACTTATCCTTGCATTGATGTGGTCATGAACAATTACTTTGTTCTTGGACTGTGCGTGAAACAATGTCTAGGCCAAATATCTGAAAATCTGCCTCATTTAATTTTTTTTGTAATTTTGTGCATTCGCTTCCTCATGAAATTTTATTGTATTATTTCAGCATTCAATCTCTTAAGGACTCGAACCTAATGCTTCAAAATACAGTCCAAAGTATGGCCGATAAATTGACAAGGCGTGATACAACCATTGAAAAGTTAACCGAACGAGTCAAACAACTGGAAGCTAACATAGAGGCAAAAAATGTTGAGCACAGAGTGACCCTCGACCAGCTCAAAAAACTTGCCAAGCATATGCCGAGTGAAGCAAGCACACATATTTCTAAAAAGCCCAGACTTTAAATTCCTTTGGAAACCTTTCTATGTTAACTATCTTTTCAAAACATTAATGAACTGAAAATTTTATAATGGTAAATTGACAAATTTTTCATTACTTTCAAAGTTAAATAACATTTCATATATGTATGGTGATGAAGTGGTCCTTCTTTTTCATATTTGTTGTATCAAATTACTAATGTTTGAGGTCTGTTATCACTTATTCATTTTTCTCAATGGTCAAGATGATTCTTCATATTTTCCCCTCAGTCAGCTCGAAATTTTCACTATGCCACTAGAGCTTTCCCTGTTTTTTTACCACATAATTCTGCATTCGTTAGCAAACGAAATACTTGAAGATTTGAGCTCATAACCTTAACACAAAAAAAAAATATGATCTCATCTTGATTTAGTATAAAAGTGTGACACAGCGCATTTCGAAATGCCTAGATATTATTTAATAGTTTTTTTTAATCCAGGTGTTAAATAAAGTCGACTCTTCTTTTATTTCTCTTCATGATTTTGTTAATCATTCAATTTTAATTAATTCATGGATTTTGTGGTGGTCTTGACTATTGTTAGTGCTTTCTGATCCTTCTTTTTTTGCCCTGCATCTGAAAACAAATTAATGATGTAATTTATTGCAGATTGTGTCAAATGATTCTCTAATGGTAATTAAAATATTTTACAAAGGACATTTTTTAAACTAACTCAAATTTTTATGAATCTAAAACTAGCCATCTTCAATGTCATCATCCTTTTGATGGTGTGTTGCTGTAATGGTGATTGATTTTTGAAGAGGTGGACGATGTTTTGATTCCGAGGTTCCATAGTCTTGACTCTGGCTACTGAAATTCCTCATACTCAACTTTACCGCATGCTTCACTATAATTTAAGTCAACAGTAAGCAACACCAAATAGTTTAATCATTTCTCTATCTACTTTTAGCAATCTACATCTAAACATTATCCCAATTCTGGACATTAATTACCTTCTATTTCTTTTAGAGTGTGCCATTGAGCCACTGGCCTTCTTGGTGTGGCTAACATTTCAGACCAATGCCTCAGCTCTGACCCTTTTGCATCGGACCCAAGCTTGAATATGAATAGGGGTTATTTATTTAAAAAAATCCACCCAACCATTTTATAATTTACCTGAACTTTTCCTATAGGCTCAGAGGCTCCAACCCTATCGTAGTCGACCACTGTTACAAGAAGTTGAACTTTCTGAAATAAAAACATTAGGATTCTCACGGTAAAAGAAATGTAAGAATCTTACTTGAATGTGTTCAAACGGAATATCAAATGAGAATGATTCGTTGTAGTATGGATTGAGGGTGCACTTCTTAATGGATGTTTTCTTCTTCCGGATTCTACGACCATTTTGCATGAGAGCAATTTTCACGTAAGGATCTGGGAGGGAAAAGTAACATTTAAAAATTTAAAACAGATTTTACAATCAAAAGTCTTTATATTGACCTGATAAACCTCCAACATCCATTTTCTTAAGATTCTTAGCTTCCAATACGACGACAGTTAATTTTCCAGAATTTGGTACGTAACGAAGTGAGAAGCAAATGTCTCCCAACTATAAGTTTTATCAAATCGTAGATACTTAACTTTTATTAAGGGAAAAAAGTCTCAAAAATGTGTGTCTTTCAAAGCTAAAGCAACATCAAAAGCAGTCATTTATTATACAGCTGAATTTTTCCATGGTTGACTGTACTTCTAAATAGTATAATATTAAAGGGAATCTAAGTCTGTTTTTAAAAATAGGTCAAAAAAGAAAAGTTCTATTCAAAAACATTTTGATTTTATTGTATAAATAAGGGGATTTTTCAACTGAATCTTTGGAAAGCTTGAAATCTGCAAGGTTTTGAAAAAATTTCTTTAATAAACTAGAACAGGGTCTGCCAGCCAAATGTGGGATAATTTTGATTGTTAAAATTTCAGGAGTTCAACAAACATATCTCAACCTTCAATACAAAAGGATCAGTTCTCCAAGTTGAAAGATTCTAGGCATAGACAGAATTTGAACTTGAAATCAACCCAGCCTTAACCATAAGGCCATGCTGTTAGACCATAGACATAGAATACATAGACCGAGCACTGGGCAAAAATATCGTACTTTTGCACCGAAGTAAAATCAATGGGTGCTCCAACAGCTGAATCTGCGCGGCCTAGCTGGGTCAGCTGTTGGAGCACCCATTGATTTTACTAAGGTGCAAATTTTCCCTACATGCACGGCAGGGCATGGGCCATAGTGCTCGGTCTACGTATTCTATGTCTATGTGTTAGACATGTCAAAGTCATTTCAAACAGGCTGTTGTTATTGTTTCTCATTCCCTCCTAATGTAGTTTATTCCGAACAGACTGTCCTTAAGGATTTTCATTCCCACCTCTTATTGGTCTTGGTGCCAACATTTTTACCCTCTTCCATTTAGCCAGAGAGTTCTGGTATGAAACCTCTACCCCTCAATCAATTAACAGTTCATCATTATTGATTCTTTGGTCATCACTGGGTTTTCATCTCTCATCTCCAGACAAAAGCATCATAATCATTAAAGTTATTTTTCTTTCATATATTTATCCGCCAGCCAGCAAAGCGAGTGGCGAGTTTAGAATTTTCATTAGGCTAGTGGTTTTTGACAGATATCCGTCCATCTGTAAAAAATTTTGTTGCTTTTTGTTGATGCGTTTCTCTATAGGGGTCGGAGGTGTTAACTTTGAAATACTACTCCTCCCTGAGTTTTTGTGCTAGATAGCATATTTTTAGGTTTTTGGAAAGAAGAATTTTTTCTCCACAATTTAACATATTTTTTCCCCAAAATTTTTATCAGGGGATGGGCTGTTAAGAACTCTTTAACCATTAGTGCTATTGAGCATATTTTACTGAGTTTTTGGAAAGAAAATCTAATTGTGAATATTATATGTTTTGTAAGTTTGTTGATATTATGTCTAGAATTTGGGGTAATTAAAAGGCTGCTCTGGCCTCTGAATGGACTGGAGGCGCCATTTTAAAATGGCAAAAATGACCTTCAACTTCATCTTTAATAGCTCTTACAATTTTAGAGCTAGAGAAAAGTTTATTAAATAAGATTTTTTGTTCAAACACTAAACTAAAAATGTTGTTGTAAAAACTTTTTGTAAGCTTTTAATTTGAATTACCTATGCCTTATATCTTTGCGAGATGGCGGTCCACTCTTTAAACGAGTGTAATCCTTTATTTGTATTGCTTTCTTTTGCCTTCTGATACTAGCCACATTCATTTGAATCTAACAGCAAATCTTAATATTAAGCTTGACCGCCTGAATTTCTGCAACCCCAAATTCAGGGATCTGTGCTTTATGTATTTATGTAGGACCTCACTCATTTTATTTCAGTTGTTCTGGAATCCGGTGGCAGACCCTGGTATGAGGACTGAATGAAGCTTTGAGGTATGCTAATCTCTATTCAAAAGGGGATTCTTTTTACAACTGGGATTTTTCTTACATTTAAATCACAGGATGTCAAGGGTATGGGATGATTTAATAATCATCTTAAGATCACTTACATACTGATATTTTGTTGTGCAGTAGTAAGAAGAGATGATAAAATCCATTTCAAAATTAAATCCATCAGATTTGAATAAAGTAAGGTCAGTCAACTCACCACTCCATCTCCAATAATACTTTGCAGATCTTTCCACTTGTCAGAAGTTGAAGCAAGGTCTAACTGGCAGACAGGAAGACGAACTTCACCAATTGCATCATGCTTGGAGAATCTGTCGAAGTCGTAGACAGCAAAAACAAGTGTTTTTCCCATAACCTCACCGTAGGGAACCTCGTATAGGAAAAAGGATCAAATAAATGGATATTCTTCACCTTTAGAATCCAAATGAAACTCACATCAAACTTGAAAGTTTCATTGAAAAAAGGTGTCAACGTTTTTCGATGAACTTTCGTTTCTTGTTTGCGTTTCTTCTCAGGCAGCAAATATATCTTAACATATGGATCTATAATCAATTAAATATTGGAAAATTATTATTGATGATTTTTTCAGATATCAATGAAAAGTTACCTGAGGTTCCTCCAATGTCCATGGCAGGAAGATCCACACATTGAATGATTTGAACAATCAAAATGCTACCTGTGAAGTCATACTCAACCTGCAGAAAAAGTGAAAAAAAAATTTTTTTAATGTACATAATTTGATTTTACAAAATCTTGCCTTATAGTTAATTTTTCCAAGATACTTTTTCTTCTTTATCAATGTTTGTGAAGCTGCCACATCATGCTCTTCATTTTTAAGCAACTCATCTCTGTCGTCTGTCTGCTATGAAAATTAGTCCAAAATCACCACAATTAAAAAAAATTGACATTTCTTTCGGGGCTTATGTGTTTCCTGTTTTGCAGAACCTGAGTTTAAACTACACTGATAGGATTCGAATTTCGGCAACCTTTGACCCTGGGTTGCAAAAAAATTAAAAACGTCTGTCATGATTAAATGCTTGATGCTCAAAAGAAAAAAAACATCCATTGACTTGAAAATAGGAAGGTCTTTTTTCCACAATATCTTGATATTATGCTGGGATTAGAGGACTGTGGGTTCAAACCCTGGCACCTCCAGGTAACCTTTTACCCCAAGTTGCCATAAAAATACAAAAAAAAATTAAGTAGACGGGTATTTTTTTGTGTGGGAAAAATACCTAACCCTCCCTAGCCACCTGCTTACTTAAAAAATTCATGGCTCCATCAATTTTAAATATTTATAGAAAAGTTTATAAAGCAACATTTTTAGCTAAATGTTATTTTGTAAACTTTTTTCTAGTTTTAAAATAATGGGAGCTATGAAAGACGTAAATATAAAACTTTGAACTTAAGTATGTTAGCTTCCGTAGACAAAATATCAAAAACTGATGGGTAACTTTGGATGCATTCATGCTGGGATTATGCATCCCAATTTTCAGGCTTCAAGCTTTACTGGTGTGGGAGGAGAATTAGGTGACAGACGCATGCGTGAGGTCACTCCCCAACCCTATACAAAATTCCTAAACTCCCCCTTCGCTTCACTCAGGAGGAAATTGACCAGAATCCCTTGGGCTTGGGATTGCTCAATTTTTCAGAAAAAGTATAAAATAAAAGTTGTTTGGCATCCAAAAATGAAAGCCAGAAAAAATGACAAGGGGAAATGAGTGGGGGATAATCCTCAAGCCCAAGTGGTGTAGGATATTCCAAAATAAGAACCAGGTAGACAGGTATTTTTTGTGCGTGGAAAATTACCTAACCCTTCCGAGCGACAACATGAAAAATAGTAGGGGGTTCTAGCTAAATTCACTACATAACTATGAACTTAAATATCTAAGCTTTTAGACAAGATATCAAAAATCTGGTTGGTAAATTTTGAGCCACCAATATGATGATTATTCCTGCTAAAATTCAGCCCTCTAGCTCCACTGGTATGGGTGGGAAATGAGGTGACGTGTCACGCCATTTTCCTGCAAACCATAATGAAAATTCTAAACTTCCCCACTCGCTTCGCTCGAGAGGGATAATAAGCTTTTTCAAACTAATTTACAATTCTAGTAGAATATTAAAATTATGAAAAAATCTAAATATTACTGACCTCAGAGCTCACAGGTTTCTTGTAGGCGTTGGCTACTTGCTCAATAGTCTAAAGAAAGTTCAACTATCTAAACTAATTTAACAATTTGCTCAAAGCTAAATTTTAATTCAAGCTACTTTTGTACTGCTAAGAAATAAATACTTCAGAGTTTTCATCCATTGTGTGGCCATTATTATTACCTTCACATCATTTCCATTTTTTGATTTCGAATCTTTGGCAGCCCTTTTCTTTGCAAAAAATTTTCTCACGTAATATCCAAGGCAGATCACAATGAAAATGCCAAAAGCTAGTGGAAAAATATGAGAATGATACGTGGAAAAATGTCAGAATCTTTATATTATTTAATAATTTTGCCAAAATTTCCTGGACATTATTATGACCTTTAAGATAAAGAGAATCTTGGCACGTGGGATTAATCTTAAAAACTTTCTTTCATACAAAATGTTTATCGATTTTTACCTATAAGGGCGAATGTAAGGCCATTTGATTTTCCATCATGCATAACTTGAAAGCGGTTCAAGTCATTCCCCTCAGATTTATCAGCAAGGCTGGCTGAAGCTATAGTTTGAATTTTTATTATTGAAGAATCCTTGAAGATATTTCTCATTATTGCATTACCCTTGGGAACTTGAGGCTGGTGAATTGCTCCCAGAGTTGGGGCTCTGATTTTGTCACCTTTGGAGTAAGAAGAAGAAGATCAATTAAATTAGAATAGTTTTGACTTTACAAAAGTTCATTTTTGGCTGAAAGTTGTGTCTTAAAATTACCTGATTTTCAATTAATAAATGTGAATAAATGAGTTTAGATAATTCTAATCAAGTATCTGCTCAACAATCAATCCACCTCATAGAAATGATTAACTAAGGCAAATCCAAGGGTCAAAGATTTTGCCCTGACCACAGGGATTGAACCCCAGTTCTCATAACAACGAGCTACAACGAATGACCTCTAACCATTGTGGCAAAATAGTCATGGCACTTGAATGGGGATCACAGGGTCATGGTTTCAAATCAGGACACCTTCAAAACCATTGCCTCTTGGTGGAACAAAATGATAACAAAATATTTGCTTTTTTGTAGTTATTTTCAACCTCCTCATTTCTCAATTAATTTTATTGCAAACATTAAGTTGATTCACATTTCATGGAAAGTCATTTCAAGCTACCCTATCTTTCATTCCCACAGTTAAATTCCCAGTGCAATGGCTTCCTTCCTACAAGAATGGCATCCCTCCAGATTACAACTTAAGATACCTCCTTTAAATACTACCCCTTTTTCTACTGTTCCCAGTCCTAAAAAGGTCTCATAATCAATCAATAAATATTTTGGTACTGATTTTTTTCTTCATTGAGCTGGTTATTACTGGTTTTATGCACCGAACTGCTAGACTAATCTCCACCAAATTTTAAACAGACCTCCCAGCCAGCTCAGGGAAGGTTCTTAACACAAGCCTGACCCTGCCAAATTGACCCCTGGACCCCAGGGTACCCCAAACTCCAAAACCCAAATGGGTCACTGTAGAAAAAACTTAAAAAACTTTGCTTTACAAAAATGTCCAGATAATTGACATAAGCTCATCAAATTTTTCCCGTGCAGCGCCTGGGCCCGGTTGGCTAGTATCTATATATATAAAAGAGACTGTTGTTACATATGTACCTATGTCCCCTTTTCACGCCTGCACTGCCGGACCAATCTCCACCAAATATTGCACAAACCTTCCCACCAGCTCAGAAAAGGTTCTTAAAACAAGCATGACCTCGCCAACTTGACCCCTGGACCTCGGGAAATCCCAAACGGGTCACGGGAGAGAAAACTTTGTGTAACATAAAATGTCCAGATGAGTTCCCTTTTACTGTTTAGTTAATTTCCCAGGCAGCCCCGGGGCCCGGTTGGCTTGTATGAAATAAAAGCCAGATGGAAAAGTGCTCATGGTACTTTATCAGGTTAGTATAATACTTTATCTTTATTGTTTGTTTAAAAACTAAACTTAGCAAGGTCTAATTATCTGCACAAAGTAACTTTTGTCAAAACACATAGAGAAATAACTAGGTTTTTTTTGTAAAACCACACAATCCTTTTTATGGGCATGTGAGACAGGAGCGCGTTGTTCAGGAGCACTCGGGAATCAAACGTGGATAGAAAGGTTGCATAATCAAAAGAGGTAAAAATGTGGGCTATCTGCATTGATTAATGCAAAAAAATTTATTATCACCCAGAATGAAAAAGCATTTTCCCTAACAAATTTTTGCATTTTTATTAAAGCAGAAGACAGCCAACAGAGAATTGTGGAACTGTGTTATCACTAGAGGGCTAATTTTCTTATAGTAAGATTGTGCTGAGCTGGATTGATCATTGAGCTCCTGCTATAAATCATTTTTTTAAATTATAACTCCTGAATCTTAGACATAACTTTAAGATTAGATGATTATCCTTTGTGATATTTTCATAAATTTTTACCTGACTTGATAATCCCCATTTTCGATATTTTTCAGGAAATTTGGAGATTCCTAGCATAAAATTAGATATGATTTGATAATTCACAAATTAGCTCTTCTTTTTTTACTGTTTAACTGTTAATTTTCATCCTCCCTCAGATTTTCAACTGATTTCAAGTCTGGAAGAACTGTAAAAATGAAAAATTTAAAACAGTCTCCGCTGGGAAAACATTGACAATTGACCAGGAGCCAATCGATACCATTCTTTGAAGCTTATCAATTATCCAATTATTTATAACTTTCTAAAAGAGGATCAACTGATTATTTTATGACAATTGTTCTAACTCTTTTCTACAAAACCAGATATCTGCTTCATTAAATGATGATTAGCTTCATCCATTGATTAAATAAGGGCCTTTTTATTACACAACAGATTGAGACATTGGCAATTAACAAATTCTGAATATCAAATGTGAATTTACCTTTTTAAATGAAAGTTCATTAAGACAGGAAATTACACCATTGAAATGATAGTTTTTTTGTCACCTCTTCATGAGGAAAGAAGATGAGAAGTGAAGAAAGAGCTTTTTTTCCCTCTGATTACTTTGCTTTTACATATGGTTTATGGGAGAACATAGAATGAAAGAGACATTGAATGTAGTTTAAGCATGAAAAAAAAAGAAAAAGAATATGGAGTCAAAATCTTTTTTTTTTGGTTGATAAGAAAATTTGGTATTAAAAGACATTTCATCAGCTTCATGTTCTACTATAATTTGAAAAAATTTCATCTGCCTTGATTTGAATCTTAAGACTCATGGGTTGTTTCATTTTCAAATCCACTCCTTCTTAACATAATCATGGTGTGAACAAAAAATTAAGACAAAAAAATTATTTCTGAGAAAAGTGCATTTAACTTCTCATTTCTTATTGATGTTGCATGGAAATATTTAAATACTAATTGTTTAAATGACTTTTTTTAAATAACATATAAAGTAAATCCAAAGCTTGATTTTATTGTCCATCGATGTATGGAAAATCTGGTATTTCTTCATTTGATATAGTTGTTTTTGTAACATTTTGAGTGATAAATTCAGGCTTGATTGTTTTGTGAACAAATATAAAGTCATGTGCTAAATTATCAGGATGAATAACGAGGCTATAAACGTAGAAACCCTGCTTTTCCATAAAGGATTGGATCATTGGACCCGAAGATCCGGACTCTTGGGAATGGGAAAATTCCACAGATAAAGTCTGAAATGATAAGTATTATCTCAGTATTTTTGTTTGTTATAGTAAGATGAAGTTATGAAATTTTTTCATAACCTTATAAAGAAAGATTATGTTTACATAGATAAATGATCTTGTCTTTTTCACTTGATTGAGAGAAACCAAATCAGATAAGACTTTGACATACAAATAAAATGAAAATGCTGATTTTCCTTTGATGCCAGTAAGATTCATTTTAATGGCATATTTTTGTATGAGGTTGGATCAATTTCTTCATATTTTCAATAGGATATATCAAAAAAAAAAAGTAAAAAATATATATTTTTTTTACCTTGAAAAATACTTGGTCAAAAGGGATGGTTTTTAGAACTTGAAGCTCATTTCCTTCAATGTCTAAGCTGAAATAATCTACAACTTTGATGTCCAGAGCCTGGAGGATGCTCCAAACTGGCAAACAGGTAACATTTAGCATCCTTGTGGGGCTCTCTCCATCAGGACCCCTGCAATGCATGTTGTAAATTATTTTCTAATATCTTTAATTTTAATGGATTTTTTTCATCCTCCCATGAATGTTGCTGGATTGTGTCTCCACTTTTCTCATTTACAATTTTTCCAATGTGACCCCAAGCTCTGAAAGTGACAGACATGGTTGAATTCTGGGTGGATAGGCAAGCGGGTACAACCCAGGCTTTCCTATTTTTGCTCCTGAAAAAATTTGATGTTTTGTTGAGGACTGAAGACAAAAACTTGATTTTCATTTTGATACTTAATCAAAGGTCGTTTTTCTCAGTCCTAAATTTAAAAAATTACTTGCAAAACGAGACTGAACTTTATTTTGATAAGACTTTCTAGATCTGCTTCAATTAGAATCCCATTCCATCCCAAGTCCTTTTCCAAAGTCAGTGTATTAGATCTTGTTTCGCCATCCAAAGCACCACATTCGATGAAGAATCCATTTCTCTATTAATAAGAAAACGGAAAGAAGAAGTAAAGCCAATAAATGATCTTAATTGACAATATAGCTTTTTTGTAAAAAAAAAAGAAGATCAATAAATAAAATTTCGTGGAATATTTCTTCCTTAAAGTTTAAGTAAGATCTTTGGAGTTTCATCGTATCCAATCAATCAATTTTACAATAGTGCCAATCGAAGTAACATGCCTTGATGCATTAATCAGATTAGTATCAGATTACTAGGTTCCACGTTGTTACACATTATTAAATATTCATTGAGAAGAGACACAAGAGATTTTTCACAAAGAAAATGACAGATATGAAGGGAAAAGAAGGACAATCTGATGACATATTTACCTTGAAATTCAAAGCTTTTAGGATTTCATTCATCTGACCCATGGAATGTTCCATCAAAGGATTCTCCAAAACATAAGGTTTTTTGCTTGGTGGAAGAAGATACTTTGATCTGATTAGTTCAACGAGTTCTTTGTCACCTTGAGAGTAATAAGATCCACTCTGGAATCAATCAATAAATTAGGAAATCATTTAGGTTTAGATAAGGAAGTTATAATGACCTTCTGGATCAAGGGATTCATAAGAACCTTTAAATCCGGATGGGGATCCATCATTGTCTCAACATCCCTTGCCCATTCTTCAGGGTTCAAATTGGGCTGAAATCATATTTCATGAATTGTGATTTTTTAGGTTACTTAGCGGGCCATTGGCCAAGACTTACTATCTTTAAATGGCAGCCTGAGGCCTGCTAGAATCCCCCTTCCTGGGCAGCATAAAAAAGCCATAGCCATCTGCACTAACTCAAGGAAATAAGTATGACCCTGCCCCTGGGATTATCCAAACCCCATGCCCCTGTACCTGGGATCACCCACACCCCAAAACCTAACCAGATAACTGGAGAAAAAAACTTTGCATTTCAAAAAATGCCCTGATGGGTACCCTTAAACTTTTTACCAAAATGAGCAGTTTCATTTTTTGTACCCTAGAACAAGGGATTGGGGCTGTAGTTATAAATTAAACATCACGTATTTCGGATGAGGGGCTTTGGGTACGAATGGGAGAACAAACATGGTTGCATGGAATTAGAAATTTTGTAATGCCTCTCTCTGGGTCCAGGGGTCATAAGCTGAACGAGCAATTTTTTAAATTGTTGACTTATGAAAAATTTCTCCAGAAAGAGATCTAAAAAGCTTGCCATCACTTTTGGACCCATAATCCCCAAATCCCTGTTTTGGCCATGGCCACCTACGGACCCCTGTACCTCTCTATATAAAAGTGACTGTTTGTACCTATGTCCCCTTTTCACGCCCCGAACTGCCAGACCAATATCCACCAAATTTTGCACAGACCTCCCCACCAACTCAGGGAAGGTTCTTAACACAAGCATGACCCCACCTACCCAACCCCTGGACCCCAGGGTACCCCAAACTCTAAAACCCAAATGGGTCACGGGAGAGAAAAATTTGTGTAAGGTAAAATGTCCAGTTGGGTGACATAAGCTCATCAAATTTTTCCCGAGCAGTGCCGGGACCCAGTTGGCTAGTATTATATAAAGAAAAAAATAGACAAAAAAGAAATGATCAAACTTACATTTTTTTCAATTTTATCAACTTTCTTTATCCATTCTTCTAGGAGTTTTTTTTCAACATATTCATTGCATGAAATGCCTGTTGGACACAAATCCGAAGTGGACTCTATAGGTAAGTTGATCTGTCCAGCTTCATCTTCTTGGCCAAACTAGATAAATTATTATTATTACAATATTTTTTATAAATTTGTACTAAAAATAATGTCTTTGCCTTCCATGCCAAAATGAAAATTAGAGTCAGAATTATAAGAGTGATGGTGGCAAACAATTTCTGATTGACAGTCATTCTTTCATTTTAATGGAAAAAAAGACCAACTCAAAATGGTGTCAGATAATTGTTGGCTATTCTTCTATTCAAAAATATGAGATTACATCTCACAGTAACTGATAACAGATGAGATTATTGAGTGCTGTGAAGAAATTCTCAAACAAGAGAAGGCCTTTTCAATCTCAAATCCAAGCCTATGAATTTATTTGGAAAAGTAAAGTACATTTTAAAATCTAGGGATTTAAATGGAAAAAATTCAATTCATTATAAAAATGATGAAAAATCCTCTTTTCTGATTGCTTTTATTAATTGGGTATTGAGAATCTATCTGGCAAACCCTAAAAGAAAAGTTACCCAACCGGATATGAGCTGCATTGTGCAAATTCTGACTCTTCTTTGATGATGTCAGAGACCCTGTTATTCAATTGGGTTCAATTTGCAGGAAAAATTGTCCTGCAGTGTCCATAAAAGAAATTTAGGGCCTGACTTGTAGAAACCCTGATGCTGGAAACATTGACAAAAGCTGGACAGGTTTTTTTTGTTTAAAAAAGTCATTTTGTGAAAAATTGTGGGTATTTTTGTTGATATAAGTTTGAATGATTTTGTTTCAAAATGGATAGATAAATTTTTATGCTTATCTAAAAAATGCAAATATTGAGTTGCAAACCCAAAAGAAAATAGTGATGGTGAAACTATAGGTAATTATATTTGAAAAATTAAATTTTACAATACTCAAAAACTTTTTGCTTCAAAGTTTTCAAACATTAAAACATATTCTAGACCTTTTTTTCATGAAGTTCGGAAATTCTTAAAATACTTCTAGGTCGTCACATTTCATCTGAGAGTCGTGTGGTTGAGAAAAACAATGAAATGTCAAAGCAGGCTTTGTACAATGATAAAGAATATACAGTTTAAAGGTTTTGAGCTAAGAAGAAAGGGTTTTTCGAACGTTTTTCTGATTTGGTTTCTGCCAGAGAGGCTACAATTTAAGATTCCACAGGCTCCACAACTTTTGGCTGGATATGTCTAGTGGACTGCATCTTAGTCTGCTTGTTCTGATTCCCTTTCGTCTTTTCCTGTCCAACGACAGAAACGTGAGGGATGACTTTAGTCACGTTGCCAACAGCCTTCGTCCGACCCTCCCTGAAAACGAGTCGCTGTCCGGGCTTCAGATATTCCGGATTTTTAACAAACCTGAGTTAAAGAAACTCCGAAGGTGAAGATCAGACCATAAAACTTTAATTTAATGAAACATACTTGAAATTGACGGCTGCTTTGTCTCCCGTTCTCAAACACTCCGCTGACATTCCAATGATGGATGCAGTTTGGCGGATGGACCCACAATGGACCATTGCCTACAATATGAATAATTTTAAATTCAGATCTTTAAAGTATGACGACCCTTCATTAATTACCTGATAACGTGTTTGTATAGTTGTTGGGTGATGAAGAACCATAATGTCTCCTTCGAATTCCCAACATGCCTGAGGATTGAGTTTTGGTGAGACCATGACCATACCTTTACGAAGCTGTTGGCGCTTAACTTTCTTTAGTGCAAATGAGGCAGTCTGACCGCTACGGACCTCAGTAACAGGCATTCTGAGAGAGAACATACATTTATTTTTATTATTTAAAACTACTGGCAAGTTATAGTAAACGTTTCAATTAGTGCTGCTCAATTTGTTATTCATCTAGGAAAAATCGCTACATGTCTAATCAGTGAGTGTCAAGTAGTGCAAATATTATTCAAGTCAAACAAATTTTGCTTGTTATCATAAAAAAGGTCTTTATCTTTCAAAAAAAAATGTTGAAAAGCACCTGTTTGTTTGATGACGGAGGACTTAAATATACGACTACTAGTACGAATTACCTTTTTCGGTGTATGCTTCTTACAGAAATAGGTTGAAAATGGCCAAGAGGGTCTGGCCCGAGTAAGAGTGTGTCATTCAATTTAATAGTTCCCTTTAGATTCGTCCCACTGACAACTGTTCCCACTCCAGGGACTGAATAGATGTCATCAATCTAATAATTATTGAAAAGAATTGTAACATGAGAAACATAATCAAATGTGCAGCAGGTGATTAAAAATGTTCAAAAAATAGAAACCTGAAACTCTGCTGGTTCATCATCAGTCTGCGGGCTCCTTGAGCTGAGCAAGTTCAAAAACATTTTAAGATAATCAAGATTTTCGCCAGTTACATTGGAAACCTTGATTTAAAAATAAAACTTAAAAATTACTCCTATTTCATTTCAATTTTAAATAGATAATTACCTGAAAGATAGGGCATAAACGCTCGGAAACAAACTTAGTAGCCGCAAGTATAACATCGTCTGGAGACTTAACAAGAACAGGGAACTTTCGACAACCTTAAAAATAAATCTCTCAGTTTTCGTTTTTTTACACCTGTTACCATTGTCATTTTAATCAATACTAATGAAATCAAACAAAAAAAAGCAAAGAAGAAATGTGATCTACCTGGAGACCTTAAAATACGAATAAGAAGTTTTAAAGTTTCTTGTAGAACGTTGGAGGGGCACATATCAATTTTGGTTACCACCACAAATACTGGCACGCTCAGAGCCAGCGCAAGACCTAAAAAGAATACGAAAAAATGGATTGTAGTAAAATACAGCTTGGGTCTTGAGATTCCACAAACATATACTGAATAATTATTTATTTTGAGTAGTGTATCTATTCAAAAAGATACTTAAATTATCTGACACTGCTCAGGCTAAAACAGAAAAACAATTTACCCCAATTAGGGGTAACTCAAAGATGTCATACCCAAATGCTCCTTTGTCATTCCAACGATTCCTGCGTTTGCACCGATCATTAACATCCCAAAATCTAAAATTTTAAGGCTTTGAGTTGAGTCTCAAACTTTAAGTCTGTACTTTTACGTAAAAACCTGGAGCATGGCCTGTCATTCCGAATACCGTCGTTTTCAAGTATTTCTCATGTCCTGCCAAGTCTATGAATGTTATCACTTTTGACGACTGCTCGCAAACTCTAACCCAATCAAGGTTTCCATGGTCAGGCTTATTTACGACACGTCCTTCAGAGTCAAACCCCAGAATATCGTTTCCCACAGAGCTACAGCAGAAAAAAAGAATATAGAGGAATCAAAGTTTAAAACAAGATGGACTTACCTTGTGCGTCCAGTCTCAGCTTCATGCTTATGGCGAAAAAGCCGTTGCCTTGCCAACCCTCGACCATTGTCCAACTCTCCGTGGGTTAATACTCCTAGGAGAGTTGACTTTCCTGCATCAACATTACCAACAACAGCACATCGAATCTCCATAAAGTCCTATATTGAATGCACGAAATTGTTATCGAAAAGTACCAGAGAGAATTTTTTTCAAAATTTCGAGTTGAACCTTCTCGTCAGCTCTTTGTCGAACAAGAAATTGTGCTGTTTTCTTTGTAGACTTCTCTTCAATTGTTTCGCTGCCAGTCCCTGTAATACTGTCGTCGCCAGTGGCAACCCTTTCACGCAGCAGTACGCAGTCTGCACTTAAACTGTCAGCAGCTGACTTCAAGCTTGCAACACTAGCATCAAACTCATCTAAATAATTCCATTGCAATCTTTAAATTCTAGTCCAAATTAAAGCTCAAAGATTTCGAACCTTGTCTCAGGCCGACCGAATAGTCTTCACAGGAGGGATCACCGGACAGTGGGACTCCCACCTCAAAAATCGCCTCACCACGACCGTCGCGCAGGATTTCGGCCAACTTAAAATCAATGTCTTTTAAAAAGACCCTTTTCACAAATTTACCACAGAGTGTTTACTTTACCTTCTTCAAGAAAAGCTCGAACTGATGTTCATCTGGGCTGACCAGAGCTCCCACACCAGAAATACTTGCGTAAGGGTCCTCACGGACTTCATCAACATCCATGTCATCATCCATGTCCACAATTTTTCCATTAACTCCCGTTGGTGTGGATAAAGCTCCTGTAAAAAACAATCCAAAATTATGATTGATCAAAGGAATGCAATAATTCACAGTCTAATATGAATTTACAGAAATATTTCACATTAAATGGTTATCAAATTATCAAAATTATAACAATTTAACCTAAGCCAGGAGCATCAACCAAGTGAGCCATATCTTCTTCGAATCAATCTATGTAAAAAATTAGACTTTTCTGTAACAATAATTTGGCAGTTTAATCAGTTTTATATTCTTACCTACAGCCAAAGCTTTTGGCTGTAACAAACAAGATCTTACTTGTTACTGAATGTCTTCAATTTCTTTTGTTTGCACAATTTTTTCAGGTTCTGAAGAAACTGTTTGCAATAAGAGTGGAGTGAAAATGGCAATCGGCAATGTTTACACGCACAGCTGTCTAGACAACATCAAAAAGTTCCGCAGATTTCCCGGACGTGTGGCAAAGACGTGGAGATCCATAGCCATCAAAAATACTCTTCGAAACGCCCACCCAACCTCGATCATTCCACAAAAACTTGTGCTTTGTTCAACTTTGTACATATTATTGAAGTGAAAAATCAATATGTTGGTGAATTAGCCGCCCAGGAGTGGAACCCATGAAAGTTTGATGAGGTTGCCATCCAGTTCGAACTTAACAAAGGTCGAACTTAGCACTTCTCCCAAAGTTCGAACTTAGTAAAGTTCAAACTTTTGTTCTTACCTTGGTTTGGAATTCCCAAAATTGGACACAAAATATTTTGTTATATAAAGACAAACCTTTACCTTTATGATTGTAGAGCTCATATTGACTTTGAATTTCTATGCCTCATAGATTTCTATTAAAAAACCTTGGCAAACTTAATTGCAAAGTTTGAACTTTATACTTAGTTTTTAGGATTTAGTGGAATAGTTTCAATTGAAATTTTTATGATCAAATGAAAACCAAACTCATGGGTTGAACATCTTTGTCTATCCATAGGTACTTGGCAACATAGTTATTAATTACTACATGTGATACAATTTAGAATCAGCTGTGCACTTGAGGGATCTGAATGTGAATAAGAGATTTGAGGGTTCATGAGTTCTGTTCCAGCCACAACTGCAGTCTTTCAAACTTCTTTACAAAAATTTTGCAAGCCATCCAGGCAGAATTAAGTGTTGCTGTGACTACTGCTTCAAGTCTCAGACTGCAACTTAGGTCCCAGCATTCCCTTGGATTGGTGTGAAGCAAGACAATGTGTATTAATGAAAATGAAGTACTTGAACTTACCTGCAATCATCAACACTATCTCACATTTTCCTGCATTACCCTGATGTACTCTTATATCAAATGTTTATTGGACTCATTCATTTGAAATTTCAGTAAATGCATGAAACTTTACAAGAGTTATTAAGCCTGAACAAAGGGTGCAAGACCTTTCTTGAGTGTGCCAGCCCGGGAGACTTGTGGCTACCAAGGTGGTTCCTCTGGTGATGAAAACTGGGATTTATGATTCGTGTTGATATTGCCCCACCGAGGGGAAAAACCTCATCTCCATGGAAGACAGGCTGTAGGGAACAGTGCACTTTTCAAGGCTTCTTCGAGGCTTCCATCATGGATAGTCCAATGGTCAGGATACTAGTTATAAGTAAAAAATTAAAAAATAGTTATGAGATTGAAGAGTCTTTTTAAGTTTATACAGAGTCTATCAAGAGTGATGAAGGGATATACAGAGTCTATCAAGAGTGATGAAGGGATAAAGTCAAAGTCCATTTGGTTAAAAAGGTCTGTCAATCGGCAATACAGTCTTTTGCCTAATGGAAGTTCGCCAACCATACAAGTTTGCCAACTACAACGAACGAACGCGCGCTTGTCGTTCGCACGTAGTTAGATCACAGGGTTAGATTCTGATAGCCCCACAGGGTTAGGTTAGGTTAGCAATATTATAGGAACGACAAGCGCGCACACACGCTTGCCGTGGTTGGCAAACTCGAACGGTTCGCGAACTTGCATTAGGCAAAAGATCATGGTATCCTGTCAATCGGTTTCTCAGAGAGTTTCCTCCAACTTTCATGACTTGACATTGAGACTAAGAACCATGCGATTTTAAAATTCTTCGTCAGATGCTTGACCATGATGACCCTAAAGGGTACATTTAGTATGCTACATAAGTAGATTCTGACTGAGTTGTAAGATTACTAGTGGCAGGATCCTACCTTAAATTCTCAGTTTAAACTTTTAAAAAATATGCAAAATTGACTCATTCAATTGCTAAACAATGTGAATCACCCTTGCAAAAGACACAAGAGGGTTTTGCAACCTGAGGTGAAAGATTTCTGGCATAAAAACCAATCAAACATTTCTACTTAGACCTCAACTTATTCATTTCCCAAAAGAGAAAAGTGGTTTTTTTTCTTTCTTTCTGTTGGTAAAAAAAAGGCAATTCTGCAGATGGAAATTTTTTTGCAAAAACATTTTGCAGTTGTCGATTTTTCCACAGTTTATTTTATTGCCTCTCCGTCTCAGCATAACAAAGCAATAAATTTGTAATCGTCTAGAAAAGTGTGGTACTACTTTATATTTCTTCTTCTTCTAGACCAAGTAGGTGTTTATCATGCCATACTTATTGCTCCTGGAATAAATAATCCCTCTCTAATCATTTGGTTGGAGAGAGAGTATAAGAAAAAAGCAAAATTCAAAGACACCATCTTTCTTGTACTTTTTAACTCTTTAAGGAATACATTAATTACTAGACAGTTAGTGCTGAATATATCTCAGGGTACCTTGGAACCTCTTCTCCTTAGGATTCACTATAAGTATACTGGGGTCGCCATGGCTGAGAGGTCATCGGCACCTGACTGAGAACAAAGATCTAAGGTTGTGGGTTCAATCCCCAGCGCCCATGCCAGCAATTTTTCAACCCTGGATTGGAAAAAAATCAACAAGGCACCCTCAGTCAGGGTAATAGTAATCTGCAGTGACCATAGATACACAACCCCACATTTGGGTTCATTAATAAGACAAAGAAGAGGCAAAAAAATTATTTTTTTATTTTCTCAAGGAATAATTTATGGATGTCTTTCCTTTTTATTGCGTCAATCAAAACAACTTCTTTCATGGTCAACTGCAGAATTTTTGAATGCATAATTAATGCAATTTTTTGCAAAAAAAGGTCTCGACTGGTCAATTTAAACATAGACCCTTGTTAGTTTTCTAGCCATGGTTGAGAAAAAATTGAATCCCAAACATTTTTTATTGATCCTCTTTCAACTTACAGTAATTCAAATACTGGCTTGTATCACTTTAACTTTTTTTTGTATGGTAGCTGATCAACCTAAGATCAAAGGTTTGCCCAAACTGAGTAGGTTTGAACCCACAACTCTCAGTTTCTCAAGAAAGTTTCTT
>Ga0194133_10002995_pt1 | contig 24792 bp, 24 predicted proteins | sample TA2KigOf40mmetaG_FD_155448 | JGI IMG/M metagenome (GOLD analysis project Ga0194133, IMG submission 155448) | Freshwater microbial communities from Lake Tanganyika, Tanzania - TA2015055 Kigoma Offshore 40m | ecosystem: Environmental > Aquatic > Freshwater > Lake | place: Tanzania: Lake... | reverse complement strand
GTGGCGGTAATTACCACGACGCGGCACCCGGCTGCGGGCCCCACATCGGCATGGGTGTGGCACGACGTATCGCCCATGCCACCTATCGCTCGAACGTTGAGTTCAATGTTCGCTTCGGGCGCGAGCACCAGTTGGGTGAAGACCCTTACGCCGATGGCAGATTCGCGATCGAGTCTTATCTAGATCACCACGCAGACAAACTCGCTCACCGCTTCGACGCAGGCACTTACGTTGCACTTACCGATGCCATGACCACCTTTGATGTTGGACGGGGTCGGGGCGGCTTTAGGGCAGCGTTAGGCGCCATAACCCAGCCAGTGGTAGTTGCCGGCATAGACACAGACCGGCTTTACCCCCTTGAGCTCCAGCGTGAGCTCGTGGAGGCGATACCAACCGCTCAAGAGCTACATGTTGTCGAGTCAAACTATGGCCACGATGCGTTCTTGATCGAAATTGATGCAATCGCACCATTGATTACCAAGACTCTTTCAAGCGCTACTGGGGCACTAACGCCCCGTTAGTCGCTGCCAGGATCACCGCTCTGGCATGCAGGTTCGGTGTCCGGTTTGTTTCGACGCCAGTCAATGGTTGCGGCCTCGTTGGTGTTGGTGATTTCTGTTTGCCTTGCGAGCTCTTTTAGCCCTGCTAGCGCGGCTGAAGTAGTTGGTGATCAAGAACAAGGCGGCTATGTAGCTCGTGGTGGGGTGGTATTCGATGCGAACTTCAACGGTTTAGTTGAAACAAGACGGGCCTCGCCGATTTGCCCAGATTGTCAGTGGCGCACCAGCGGCATGTGTCACGTTAATTCGCCAGATGAGCAGGTGGGGTTTTGCGGCGGAATCGGGGCAAGCTGCCCAGCGGGGCGGTGGATGGTCAAAGTGTGGCGAAAAGTTGGCGATGCCCCTTGGGAATACATGGGCACCTGGTGTGCTAGCGAAGGCGGTTTTCAAACAACCGAGCGAGTTACGACTCAAGTGAAAAATGAGTCGTGGGCTTTTCTGCCGCCGCTAACTGTTGGCGTGCAACCTAAGAATCCGGTGCCAGCGAATGTGCCGATAGTCGTTTGGGTGAACCAGCCCGCACAGTTTGGGCCGCAAACTTTGAACCTAGGCGAGCTGGAAGTGGTGGTTACTGCTGAGCCTGAATGGGTGTGGGAGTTCGGTAGCAACTCAAGCTTTGTAACGAGCCAGCCGGGCGCACCTTGGCCAGAGGGCTCATTGCGGCACACATTTCTAAGGGCTGGGTCGCGCGAGGTAGTTGTGACTGCGAAATGGCGGGCCTGGTGGCAAGTCGATGGTGGTGATCTGATGCCAGTACCCGAAGTCTTGACCCAGCGCTCCTCGACTCTTGTAGACGTTCGCCAGGCAAGAGCTCTGTTGAGGCCGATGAAATGAGCGCGTGCCCTCAAGTGGTCGGGGGTTTAGATGTGTGTCACAATCGCCTCTTCGTAGTGCGGCGGGAGGGCGAGCTTGACAACCCTTTCTTCGGCACGCAAAAAAACTGCTAAGCCCGCCAAAGTTTTAAAACCCGCCAAACCCACCAAGCCCGCCAAAGTCTCAAAGCTTGCGAAAGTCACCAAGCCCGCCAAAGCAGCAAAATCGGCAAAACCCGTTAAACCTTCTAAGCCAGTGAAGGCCACCAAGGGCACAAAAACTATGGCCGCAAAAACTAAGGCCGCAAAACCGGCAAAACCTGTCAAGCCCGCAAAAGCACTCAAGGCAGTAAAGCCAGCCAAACCAAAAAAGCCGGTCAAGGGTGCAAAGCCCGGACGTAAATCCCAACAAGCCCCCGTCCCCGAAAAAACCGGCGACGCATTCAAAGACCAACTCGATGCGATTCCGGCATCAGCGCAGCGAGTTAGAAACCGTGGTCGCAAGGCGGCCCAAGAAGCTGCCAAAGCCAAAGGCACTGACCTAGAAGGCGTTGACTTAGAAGAGGCAGCCAAACTAGAGACCGAGCTCGAAAGTGAACTAAAGAAAGATCTAGCGGCAATCGGTGCACGCGAGGGCTTGCTGGGCTCTAGGCGATCTGGGCTTGAGAACTCGTTCGTGCTTAGCGACACCGACGACAGCGATGAGCCAGTACAAACGGTTGTCACGGCCGGGGCAACCGCTGACCCCGTCAAGGACTACCTAAAGCAAATTGGCAAGGTCGCTCTGCTAAACGCCGAAGAAGAAGTCTCACTGGCCCGCCGAATCGAAGCGGGCCTTTTCGCTGAAGAAAAACTCGCAAGCGGCAAGATCACCAACCCTGACGCCTTATCTGATCTCAAGTGGATCGCCCGCGACGGCGAGCGCGCAAAGCAGCACTTGCTAACGGCCAACTTGCGATTGGTGGTCTCGCTAGCCAAGCGCTACACGGGCCGCGGAATGTTGTTCCTAGACCTGATTCAAGAGGGCAATTTAGGTCTCATTCGCGCGGTCGAGAAGTTCGACTTCGAAAAGGGTTACAAGTTCTCGACTTATGCAACCTGGTGGATCCGCCAAGCAATCACCCGTGCCATGGCCGACCAAGCACGCACGATTCGAATCCCCGTGCACATGGTCGAAGTCATCAACAAGTTGGCACGCGTTCAAAGGCAGATGCTTCAAGACTTAGGGCGCGAACCCACCCCTGAAGAACTAGCTCGCGAGCTTGATATGAGCCCCGAGAAGGTGCTCGAAGTTCAAAAATACGGCCGCGAACCCATCTCGCTTCACACCCCACTTGGTGACGAAGGTGACAGCGAATTCGGTGACTTGATCGAAGATTCTGAGGCCATCGTGCCTGCTGACGCGGTGTCGTTTACGTTGCTACAAGAACAACTTGACAGCGTGCTCGAGACCTTAAGCGAGCGCGAGCGCGGTGTGGTTCGAATGCGATTCGGCCTAACTGACGGACAACCCAAGACTTTGGACGAGATCGGGCGCGTCTACGGCGTTACGCGCGAGCGAATCCGCCAGATAGAAAGCAAGACGATGTCGAAGCTAAGGCACCCTTCTAGAAGTCAGGTTTTGCGCGACTATCTCGACTAATTTCAGTCACGCACGCCGTCTAGGCCTGGGCGAGTCTTTCTCGCGCGCGTGGGCGGATTACGTAAGCCAATGGCGCTCGTGGACTTTGGTGATGTTCGTTTGGTTTGGCGTAGCCATCGTGGGGCGGTTGGTCAATCACTTCGTCTCAGACTCTGGGCTCGTGGTCGTCGTATTTGCCAATGCCTTGACCTTCGTGTTGATGTCAATGACGACACTGGGCATGTTTCGAAATGCGCTAATCGCAGTAGACGGCCAAAAGCCGACCCCGCGTGCTTTGTTCTTAGTCTCTGGCCTTATTTGGTACATCCTTGCTTCTTTCGTATCGACAGTTGTGGTCGTTGTCGGCCTTGCGTTATTGATAGTCCCGGGGGTGATCATCGGTGGGTTCTGGCTGATGTTTGCTTATCTAATTGCAGACAAACAGACCCGGTGGCTTAGCTCACTGCCACAAAGCTGGCGGTTGGTTCGAGGCTCATGGGGTTACGTAGTGGGCACGTGGCTATCGACTTATGTGGTTATGGCTATTTCAGGCTTACTAACTTTCGGTTTGGCATTCTTCGTCAGCGTGCCCTGGACTTTGCTCGTGCACGCACGCGTTTACCGGGGGCTAGCGACCTCGTTCGCTTGATCTTCTTCAAGCTCTGACTCGACGATTCGGGCTTCAACAGCCTCTAGTGCTTCGCGGTGCTTTCGAGCGTGATGCCGGCAGAAAGTCAAAAAGCCCCCGCCTGACAACGTGACGGCGACTTGAGCCTTGGCACCGCACGCATCACATCGGTCGAATTCGGTTACCTTATTTGGAGCTTCTGTCAGCGTCGCGTTCATGTCACCTACCGTTTTTTAAGTTGACCCCAATCATGGCATGTCAGCAAGCGTTCTGCTCACTTAACGCTTAGCGTGGCGGCTTATGCCTGCTAGCCCAACCAAGTCTGAAGCGAATTCGAGCTATTCAGCCAGCGACCTACTAGTTCTTGAGGGGCTTGATGCTGTTCGAAAGCGCCCCGGCATGTACATCGGCTCGACTGACGCCAGAGGGCTTGCACATTGCGTCTGGGAATTGATTGATAACGCGGTCGACGAAGCGTTGGCGGGGTATTGCCGAAACATCAAGATCACTTTGCACGCCGACGACTCGATCGAAGTTGCAGACGACGGACGAGGCATTCCGGTAGATGTCCAAAAAGGCACCAAGCTCACCGGTGTCGAGTTGGTAATGACGAAGCTGCATGCTGGCGGCAAATTCGGTGGCACCAGTTACACCGCTTCGGGTGGCCTGCACGGTGTGGGTGCGAGTGTGGTCAATGCGTTGGCTGAACGAATGGACGTCGCCGTTGATCGAAATGGCACCACGTATCACGCCTCGTTTAAACGGGGCATCACTGGCAAATTTGCTGGCAAGGCGGCAGGTTCTAAGTTCACCAAAGAATCAGGCCTTGCGAAATCGGGCAAGATATCGAGTCGAACCACCGGCACCCGGGTTCGTTTTTGGCCCGACCCACAAGTTTTCGGCAAAGACACAAGGCTCGACATCAGTGCTCTGGTGGCTAGGGCCCAGCAGACATCGTTTTTGGTTTCGGGGCTTTCGGTCACCATCGATGACAAGCGACCTGACGCGACATTCGAGTCAGTTACTTATCGCCACACCGGCGGAATCGCTGAGTTCGTACAAGAAATCGCACCAGACGAAGAAATCTGCGGGGTTATTCGCCTCAAAGGCAGCGGTCATTTTCATGAGACGGTGCAAATGCTCGATAACGAGGGTCACCTAAGCCCCCGAGAAGTTGAGCGCGAAATGTTCGTCGACATTGCACTTCGGTGGGGTAACGGCTATGAGACCGACATCAGGTCGTTCGTAAACGTAGTAGCCACCCCTAAGGGGGGTACGCACGTAACCGGTTTTGAGCGCAGTTTGGGCAAAGTGGTCAACGAACAAATTCGAGCCACGCGATTGTTGAAAACCAACGAAGACAACGTGACCAAAGACGACATCATGGAGGGGTTAACGGCCGTTGTGAGCGTGCGGGTGCCCGAGCCTCAGTTTGAGGGCCAGACCAAAGAGGTGCTTGGCACCCCTGCCGCATCTCGAATCGTGGCTGCGGTGGTGAGCAAAGAATTGACGACTTGTTTTGAAAAACCGCCACGAGGTGAGCGGGTGAGGGCACGAGCGGTGTTGGAGAAGATCGTGAATGCGGCTCGTGTTCGCATCAGTGCCAGAACGCAACGAGACGTACAGCGACGAAAGAACGCACTCGAGTCGTCCTCATTGCCAAGCAAATTGGTCGATTGCCGAATGCCTGACCCAGAAACCTCAGAGTTGTTCATCGTCGAAGGTGACAGCGCATTGGGCACTGCCAAGTTGGCGCGCGATTCGAAGTTCCAAGCACTTTTGCCCATTAGGGGCAAGATCTTGAACGTACAAAAGGCGAGTCTTACCGACGTGCTCGCAAATGCTGAAATCGCCTCGATAATTCAAGTGATCGGGGCAGGCTCTGGGCGAACTTTCGAACTCGATCAGGCTCGCTATTCGAAGATCATCTTGATGACAGACGCAGATGTCGACGGGGCCCACATCCGCTGCTTGTTGTTGACTTTGATGAACCGATACCTTCACCCGCTGCTAGAAGCCGGTCGAGTCTTTGCAGCAGTGCCCCCCCTGCACCGAATCGAAATCGCTGGCAGCAGTAAGGCAGCACCTGAACTCATCTATACCTACTCAGAAGAAGAAAGGCGCGCAGTCGTTGCTGAGTTGGCCAAGAAAGGGCGAAAGATCCGTGACCCGATTCAGCGTTACAAGGGCCTAGGCGAAATGGACGCCTCGCAGCTTCGAGAAACCACCATGAGCCCTGCCACCCGAGTGCTTCGACGCATCACGCTGGCAGATGCCACCGCAGCGACTAAGACCTTCGACTTATTGATGGGTTCTGAAGTTGCGCCAAGAAAGGACTTCATCGTCGCTGGTGCCGACGTGATTGGCCGCGAGCGAATAGACGTTTGAGCTAAGCAACCTCACCGGTTGAATGCCCAGGGAATAGATGAGCATCTGGGTTTATTACCACAGCTGCGTTGTTTACGGCCGTGGCAGCTTCACCGAAGCCCGTTGAAATAAGTGCAACCTTGCCGGGGTAAGTCGAGATGTCACCTGCGGCAAAAACCCGAGGCAAGTTCGACTTGGTCGCACTGTCCACCACGATTCGGCGTTTTTCTAGGGTGAGCCCCCAATCAGCAAGAGGGCCAATGTTTGCCACGAAACCAAGAGCAGCAACCAAAGTTTGGGCTGGCAACGTTTGAGTTTCACCCGTAGGCGAGTGAGTGACTTCTATTGCCTCGATGTGGCCGTTGCCGCTTACTTGGGTGACTTCGCTATCTAGCAACATCGGTACGCCAAGTTTTTTGACGGTTTCAACGGTGGCGGCGTGAGCTCGAAACGCTGAGCGTCGATGCACCAGGGTCACGCTTTTTGCTACGGGCTTTAGCTCGACTGCCCAATCGAATGCCGAGTCACCGCCACCAACGATCACGACATCTTTGCCGGCGTGCTGGTTAAGTTGCGGAACGAAGTGGACGAGGCCTTTACCCTCCCACCCGTCGGCTGCAGGTAAGGGGCGTGGCGTGAAGCGCCCAATGCCACCGGTGATGATGACCGCGCCGCAAGTTATCGACTCACCCTTGTCACTAGTAACCGTGACTGGGCCTTGGGGGGAAGTCTCAAGAGTTTGTGCGGTGTGGCCAAGTAAGAATTTCGGTTCGTAAGGTGCTGATTGCTGCATTAGCGCGTGTACCAAATCTTTGCCCTTGATGGTTGGAAAGCCAGCAACATCGAAGATCGCTTTTTCTGGGTACATCGCGGTTATCTGCCCACCTGCTTCAGGCAGGGTGTCCATTACGACGCTGGTTAACCCTCGAAAACCCGTGTAGTAGGCGGCGTAAATGCCAACAGGGCCCGCACCCACAATCAAGATATCGGCTTGCACGCGCCTACGTTAAACGATTCCTAAACCCCCCGCTTGTTAGGCGGCGGTTAGCTCGGTTCGACGGGGGGTGCCAAAGTATTTAGCAACCGCGGTTAACTCGTCACTGACGACTTTCTTCAACTTCGCCTTATCGCCCAGAATCGAAGTGAGCTCTTTGATGGTGGCAGTTAATTCGGCCTTCTCTTTCTCGACTTCGATCTGCGAAAGCTTGGTCAGACGGCGCAGCGGGGTTTCTAATATGTAATCAGCTTGCAGGGCAGTGAGTTTAAATCGTTTTTTCAACGCCTCGCGGGCAGCATTCGCGTCGTCACTTTTTCTAATGACAGTAATAACCTTGTCGATATTTAGAATCGCAATTAGCAACCCCTCGACCAAGTGCAGCCTGTCTTTAGCACGCGCCCGCCTAAATTCACTACGCCTTGTGACCACCTCGACTCGGTGTTCTAAGAAGACTTGCAACATCTCGATTAGGCCCAGAGTCTTTGGTCTACCCTCGACCAAAGCCACGGCGTTGACAGCAAATGACTCTTCCATCGGGGTTAGCCGGTACAGATCGCTTAAGACCTGCTCTGGCTCTGCACTTGATTTGAGCTCGATGACCAGCCTTAGGCCTTGTTCCATATCGGTTAAGTCGGTTATCCGAGAGATGCCTGAGATCTTCTTACCGTCTACTAAAGCCTTGATGCGAGCAATCACGCGCTCAGGGCCAACGTTCATCGGCAACTCAGTAACCACGACCGCACTCTTTCGATTCGGCAGTTTCTCGATTGCAGCCTTTGCCCTCATGCGAAACTGGCCGCGCCCAGTTTCGTAGGCCTCGCGCACCCCGTCCAAATCAATGATTGTGCCCCCTGTTGGCAGATCTGGGGCAGGCAATAACTCCATGATCTTTGGCAGGTTCGCGCGCGGGTGCTCCAGTAAGTACTTAGCGGCCGCCACGACTTCGCTGACGTTATGTGGGGCGATGTTGGTCGCCATACCCACTGCGATACCGCTGGCACCGTTTACCAGAAGATTTGGTATTGCGGCCGGCAATACCGCTGGTTCTAGTTCTCGTCCGTCGTAGTTTTCTTCGAAGTCCACCACGTTTTCATCTAACGACTCAGTCATTGGCAGAGCCGCGTTGGCTAGTCGACATTCGGTGTAGCGCATAGCTGCCGGGCCGTCGTCAGGCGAACCGAAGTTGCCATGACCATCAACCATCGGAAGGCGCAGCGAGAAGTCCTGGGCCATACGCACGAGCGCGTCATAAATTGCCGCATCACCATGTGGGTGCAGTCGGCCCATCACCTCACCGACGACGCGCGCGCTCTTAACGTGCCCGCGATCAGGGCGAAGGCCCATCATCGCCATCTGATACAAAATGCGCCGCTGCACAGGCTTTAGCCCGTCGCGCGCATCGGGTAGCGCCCGGGCGTAAATGACCGAATACGCGTACTCCAAGAAGCTCGTCTGCATCTCTTTTGAGACGTCAATGTCAACTATGCGTTCGACGAAGCCCTCTGCTTTCGGATTGGCTTTGGGCTTAGTGCGCGTTGGGGTTTTAGTTTTTTTGGCAGGCATGCCGGGCAAGCATGCGTGAGAGACTGCCGTCATGGGAGTGACCGACACGGCTTCGGCATTGCGTGATGGCCTCAAAGCCGAAATAGAACAAAGCGGCTATTACCCGGCTCTGGTCATTGACTCGGTAATCGAAGCCCTAGGCGATGAACCAGTCAGCGCCTATGTCGTACACCACGACGCAACCTTCGACCGCGACGAATTGCGCCGCCATTTGTCAGCCCTCGTGCTCACCCCGACTCGCTTAATCGTCGGGCACACCGATGAGTTCCCAGCCGATGACAAATCACCTAAGCCCTACGCAACTGCCGTTACTGAAGCGGTTTCGTTGGAGTCGGTGAACTCAATCGTTGTTTCTAGAACCGTCTCAGAACCGGCTCAATATCGGACGGGGGCTGGCCCCTTCGAAGTAATGCTCACCATCGGGTGGGGGGCGGTATCGCGTGTCGAATTAGAGCCAGCCGGGTGTGGCGACCCAACCTGCGAAGCCGACCACGGTTTTACCGGCTCGATGTCTAGTGATGACGTGTCATTGCGGGTTTCTCGCGCTGGCGACGGTGACTCAGTGGTCGAGCAGGTCTTGGCTTTCGCCCGCGCACTGTCTAAAGCAACAGGCCGCTAGAAAAACTCGGGCGCACGAAGCGCCTAACTTTCGATATTTACTCGCGCGGGCGAGCAGGAGTTCCAAAAAGGATTTCGTCCCACGAGGGGATCTTCGGGCGAGCTTGCTCAGCAGTTACTTCGCCAACATCAAAGACTTCGTCTGTATCGTCTTGTTCGGGTTCTAATTGCTGCTCGGGTTCTCGATGCTGCTCTGGTTCTAAATGCTGCTCGGTTTCTAAGTGTTGCTCTGGTTCCAATTCGGGTTCGGGTGCCAATGGCGCGGGCACACTGACCAATCGACGCGGGGGCTTCTCGGCGGCAGGTGTGGCGGGTGGATCGATTTCCATCAACCATTCGGCCTCTGCATCGTCTGGCGCAATAGACGACACGCTTGCGTCGAACAACCACTTAGCTTCGCGCGGCCCATGAGCGGTTCGGTAACTCAACTTGATAGCCCAAAGCCCGTCTTCTCTTCGCCAGGCGTCCCATTCGAGCGCGACTTCGTCGCTGGCAAGTGACTCCAACCGGTTTGCCACCACTTCAGAAAGCGCGACTTGCTCGTTGCCTTTTCTAAGTTTCACGGCCGCGGCTCGCTCTGCGATCCACGCGCGCTCATTCACTATTGGGGCTAAGTACCGCATCACGCGATCTATTGCCACACCGGTTTGCTGCACGATTTCTTCAGGCGAGTGCCCCATGCGCAAACGAAGTTGAATCTCTGCCGGTGTCAACTCGCCAGAGTCGTTACTTGCTTGGGCTGTGGGCTGAGGGGCTGGCACCTTTACTCGAGCCAATGCAATTGACGAAAGCAAACGCTTATCAATCGCTACTTCGAATGTAGAACTCGATTCATCGTCAACTAGGACGAGAGCAGTGCCGTCTTCATTGATGTCATCGAATCGCAATTCACGCACGCGGTGCAGTTTGGCATCAGTGCCAAGCCGTGGCTCGATTTAGGCGACAGTAGGTGCGGGGGTGTCGCTCACTCGGGGCAATGCTCGAGCTAGTGAGCGAAAGCCCAGCCCAATCGAAATCGCCGCACCTGCCCCACACGCCACAAGCAGCACGTAGCCAGAACTTGCCCCGTAGTCATCGATTAATGCACCGGCAATTGCCGCGGCAGCAGCGAGCCCAACCCCAAGGCCTGAGGTAAACCACGTGAACCCTTCGGTTAGGCGACGATCTTCTACGAGTCGCTCAATGACCGCGTACGACGTGATTAGAACTGGCGCTATCGAAAACCCGGCAAGAAAGACGGCAACCGTCATCAGGTAAATGTCATGGATGAAAGGCAACGGAATCGCAAGGGCTGCAAATATCGCAACGAAAATCGCATACCTCGCAACCAGCCAGCTGCGCAAATGCAGCGCACCGACTACCAGCCCGGCAATCAAACTGCCCGCCGAATAACTTGCAATCAATAACGCCGTTGATTCAGGGAATCCCTTTTCTTCTGCGAATGCGACTGCGCTTACCTCAAAAGCACCGAAGACCCCGCCCGTCATGACCGAGACGATTAGCACCCACACAAACGGTGGCATTTTCAATAGCGGCTGATCTTTGGTAGCTGGGCGCTTAATGGCCGGGGGCTGTGTAGCTCGCTGGGGCACCAGCAACAAGACACCCAAAGAGACCAACACCCCTGCGACTACTAGCCCCATCACATCAGAGGCGTTTAGAACCAAAACCGTTGCAACGACCGGCCCAACAACGAATATGACCTCGTCCGCGATGCTCTCGAGGGCTAACGCGGTATGTAGTTGTCTCGGCGTGCGCGTGACGAAGACCCAGCGCGATCGCACCAATGCACCGATGGGCGGTGCCGTTGCGCCGCTAACTGCAAATACGAGCATCTGCAAATAAACCGGCCAACTCAGCACGATCGAGCCAAGCCCTAGCCCTAGGGCGGCTACGTGCAGGGCGGTTTGAACAGGCAGCACGCGGTCTTGGCCTAAACGGTCTGCCCAGCGCGCCGTGACTGGTTGGCAGATTGCTGCGGCCACGACGAAGGCTGCAACAACCAGGCCAGCTTGAAAATAAGAATCCGTGCGAATCTGTATAAGCAAGATGATCCCGAGGCTGTACATCGCGATCGGAAACCGAGCCACCAGCCCAGCTGATGTGAATGCTGCCGCACCCTTGATGCGAAGAATCGACAAATACGGCTTTAGCACTAGGCGAGGCTAGTCGTTCATCTCATAGGCCGTGCGCCACAATTGAGTGAGTGCCCGCAGATAACGAGTTGAAGATAAGTCAAACTGAACTTTCAGACATAGCGGCACTTGCTCTACAAATCGGCAAAGAAGCTGGCGATCTTGCGGCCAATCGCCCAGCCAATCTCGAACTAAAGACGAAGTCGTCCAAAACTGACTTAGTGACTCAAATGGACACAGCAACCGAACGCCTAATTGTCGAAAGACTGCGTGAGAACCGCCCGCATGACGGGGTGATCGGTGAAGAGGGGACGGCGACCGCACCTACTGGTGAGCACCAGATCACTTGGGTCATTGACCCGATAGATGGCACCACTAATTACATATACGAACTGCCCGCGTGGTCGGTCTCGATTGGGGTCGAAGTGGCTGGCATACCCGCGGTTGGCGTTGTCGTGGCACCGGCATTGGGTGAAACCTTCTTTGGCGTACGCGGCGAGGGGGCAAAGCTCATCGCCAAGGGCAAGTCGCTGTCGCTAAAGGCAAACACCATAGATTTTTTGGCAGACGCACTAGTCGTAACAGGGTTTAGCTATCTAGCAGCTGACCGAGGCAATCAAGCAGACGCAGTGTTCGAGCTGTTGCCAATGGTTCGAGATATTCGTCGCCTTGGTTCAGCAGCCCTAGATCTTTCATACGTTGCAGCCGGGCGGGTAGATGCTTTTTATGAGCAGGGCCTTAATCACTGGGACTACGCCGCCGGTGCCTTGATTGCCCGTGAGGCGGGTGCTCGAGTCGAGTCCTTAAGAGGTGGCCCGTTGTTTAAAGGCACCACCATTGCTGCGGCCGAACCACTTTTCAGCAATCTCTCAACTATCTTGGCAAAAACGCCAATTCCTTAAGACTTTTGCGGTAAAAACTGGGTTAATTCACAAATTGGGCATGAAATCGTGCCCACGGACGTTGCAGAAGGTGACAACACCCGCCAAACTCTGCCGCGTCTAGGGAGGAATTCTAAAAAAGTGGCAACTGATTACGACGCCCCACGTAAGACCGACGAAGAGCTTGCAGAAGAGTCTCTCGAAGAGCTTAAGGCGCGTCGCAACGACGAGTTAACGGCTACCGTTGACGTTGACGAGGCCGACCTTGCTGAGTCAATCGAACTACCGGGCGCTGACTTGTCTTCAGAGCAACTAAGCGTTCACGTCTTGCCTACTCAGACTGACGAATTCACTTGTGTCAAGTGTTTCTTGGTGAAGCACCGAACGCAACTTTCACGCAAAACGTCAGCTGGGTTTGTCTGCCTCGATTGCGACTGAATTAGTAGAAGTCTCGCGCTGAGTAATCACGTCATCGACTGCTCGTAGGGTTCGGTTGATTAACACGTCGACCGTTGCGACTACGGCTGCGGTGATTGCCGCCCACAAAATGATTCGCCCAATTGATACGTTGTCATCGGCTGCATTGGGCGGGTTCTTACCCGTCCTTTTTTGGTAAGCATTGTTCAAGCCCTTGCGAGTAGCCCACGTTGCGGTGATTGTCAAAGCTGGCCCTAGTAGCTTGCTTGCTGGCTGACGCAGAGTTAATCCTTATTTGAAGAAGTGAGTGTGTGCTCAAGGCTATCTGGCCGCTTACACGAGATGTACCAGTAAGGGTGTGGGTCTGCGGGATCAGTGATTTCAACCAAGACGGCCCCGCCTAACCAGGGTCGCGATGCCATGAACGCGCGAGCGTCAGATTTGACGGTGCGAAGCTCTCGCGCTGACTTACCTGAGGTCGCCACGACTTTGCCCACCCACTTTCGCGGCAACACTGCACGATTGACAGCAAGCAAACTTTCGTCGACTCGAATTGTTAAGCGAGTAGCCCACATGGCCCAAGACATGACTGCCACTCCGACAGCTGCGACCAACCAGCCAACCCAAGGTGCGATTTCGCCTAAGGCCCGATCGAATGAAGCACCGATAAGTGCGATCAAACCCAGACATGTCAATACGGCCCACCAGGGCCAAAAGGTTGTTTCTTTGTACGTGCGCACCAGGGTCAATGATTGCCCAACGTATGGCAACTAGAAGTGGTAGGTCTTACCTAGTGACGCACCCGCCCGACGACGCCACAATGCCTGAGCGTCACCCGAATGCCCCTGCCGCTGGTACGCGGATTCCGCCGCATTACGTCAAGTGTTTTGGTTGTGGCCCAAACCAAGATTCGGGTTTAAAGATGGTTGCGACCCTCGGTGGGGGTTTGACGGTTTTCTCTGAATTCGTCGTGACGATCGAACACCAAGGAGCACTTGGCTTGGCTCACGGTGGCCTGCTCGCTTGCGCTTTCGACGAAGCCCTCGGTGCGTTGAACTATCTGTTGCAACAACCGGCGGTAACTGCACGGCTTGAATGCGACTTTAGACGCCCCGTACCAGTCGGTGAAAAGTTGGTCATCGAGGCACACATAACGGGGCAGCAGGGCAGAAAGATCTACGGCAGGGCATCCGGACACCTAAACGAACTAAACGGGCCAGTCGCGGTCGAAGCAACGTCTCTCTACATTCAGGTGCCAATAGCTCATTTCGGACAGTTCGGTAGGGCAGAAGACGTTGAGTGGGCCCGGGCTGACAGAAGCCGCATGCCTCGCACCTACGACATCAACCCATGAGTGAGTCGCACGTGGTTGAAGTTTTGGTTACGCGGCTAGATGCGGATGCGCAATTGCCAATCAAGGCTCACCCCGGTGATGCGGGTTTTGATCTCTGCAGCGTTGTTGACGTTCATATTCCACCACTTGGACGAGCTGTGATACCCGTTGGTTTGTCCATCGCGCTACCACCCGGATACGTCGGACTTGTTCACCCGCGTTCTGGTTTGGCAAAGCGCTATGGCTTAACACTTACCAATTCACCCGGAACTATTGATGCGGGTTATCGTGGTCCGATTGAGGTCTTGGCCATAAATCATGATCCAGAACAAGGGGTATCGATTTCTAAAGGTGAGCGCATCGCGCAGCTCTTGATACAAAGCTTGCCGCAAGTGAGGTGGCACGAAGTTAAAGATTTGCCAGATACCCATCGAGGCTCCGGCGGGTTCGGCTCGACTGGAAGGGCATCAATTTGATTCTGGGGCGCATTCGCGAGATGACGAAAGGTCAACCCACACCAGGTGCGGAAGCAGAGTCGCAACCTGACGATGAGTCAGCGTCGAACAAGACGGCACCGGCCCAACTCTCGAATAGGCCTAATGGGCCCTGGGACGAAAGCGAAGTTGATTCAAGCGTCGAGCTCATCGATTTCGGTTCCATTCGATTAAGACCTAAGGCGGGTGTTGAAGTAAGAGTCGAGGTGCACCAAGAGTCGGGTCAGGTTTCTCGCCTGGTAGCTGCAACCAATGAAGCGAGCGTTTTTTTACAACCATTCGCCACACCAAAGTCGCGACCAATGTGGCCAGAACTTAGTAAGAAGATAATCCAGCAAGCAAAAGACGCCGGCCAAACAACCCAAGAACTTGACGGCGAATTCGGTGTCGAACTTTTGATAAGTGACGGCACGCGTTGGGTCGGCATAGATGGCCCGCGATGGCTATTGCGCTGCATCTACACCGGGCCTGCTCAAAAACAGGGTGGCGCACCTTTGCTAGAAAGTTTTGTACGTGAGTCCGTGGTGGTCAGGGGCGATTTGCCTTGGCCTCCTGGTGACGGTCTGCCAATAAAGATGCCTGAAGGAACAACCAACGTCGCGAATACAACTGCCTCGTGAGCTTTTCATCTTGGTGGCAGGGCCTCATGAAATCGAATCAAGAACTAGACGCCGAAGAGTTAATGGCCGAGTCGGCAGAAACCGGCGCCGACCCCGTCCAAGAAATTTCTAGGGGCGAGTTAGCTCACGTGCGCGGCGTCATCAAATCCGTGATTTTGCGCCCAGAAGGTGCCACACCGGTCTTTCAGGCCGACGTATTCGACGGCACGGGCACGATCTTGGTCTCTTGGTTAGGTAGACGAGCGGTGCGAGGGATTACCCCGGGGCGACACATCGACATTCGTGGACGAGTGACAGAGGCCGACGGTAAGCGCGAGATTTGTAATCCGGAGTACCAACTAATTGGCTAAGAGCACCCCGCCGAAAGATTCTAAGAGCGAAGACACCGCGACCATAATCACCAAAGCCGTCGGTGGCGTTCGCGGACTCGTTGACTCGACTCTGCCGGCCTTGGTGTTCTTGATTTGGTGGACTATCACCAAAGACGTGGCAGGTGCCAGCATCGCGGCTTTGGGTGTTGGCGGAGTCATCGCAATTTGGCGACTGATCCGCAAAGAACCCATGACCCAGGTTCTTTCTGGCTTCTTCGGGGTGGGCATTGCTGCATTCATTGCCTGGCGAAGCGGCAACGCTGCGAACTATTTCTTGCCAGGCTTGTTGATCAATATTGGATATCTGGTGGCCTTCTTGACGGCCAATCTGTTGCGTCGCCCGTTGGCGGGTTATTTGGTCGGGGTCTTTTTCGGCAATAAATATGAGTTAGCGCGTGATTGGCGATCTCACGTTTCAGTTCGTCGGGGGTGTGAGGCCGTCGGTTGGGTTTGGGTCAGTGTCTTTGCTTCGAGAATCCTCGTTCAGGGCTCGTTGTACTTAGCAGATGACGTTGAGCTCTTAGGTGTTGCACGAGTGGCCATGGGTTGGCCGTTGTTCTTACTGGCAATGTGGTTGAGCTATCGAATCTTGGCACCCAGAGTGCGGGGACAAATCAAATCAAGCGAGAATCTTGGTTAGCTCGCCTTCTTGATCGGCTCGTGCGACGAACACGAGTTCATCGCCAGCTTCTAACGCGTCATCTTTTGACGGTGTGATTACTTGACGACTACGCAAGATTGCGACCAACGCAGTATCTGGCGGGAAGGTGATATCGCCGACTCGCATCCCAATTACCGGTGATTTTGCCGAGAGAGTCATCTCTACTAAGTCGGTTTGGGACTCTTTGAACGAGAAAAGTTTTACCAATTCGCCAACGCTAAAGGCCTCTTCAATGAGGGCCGTGAGCATTCTTGGCGTTGAGACGGCAACATCTACCCCCCAACTGTCGTCAAACAGCCATTCATTCTTCGGGTGATTGACTCTCGCCACCACCTTTGGCACAGAGAATTCGGTCTTGCCAAGTAGTGAAATGACAAGGTTGACTTTGTCGTCACCGGTCGCGGCCACTAACACGTCTGCTTCGTTTAGTTTCGCTGCCTCAAGCACGTCAACTTCACAAGCATCGCCTTCAACTGCGGTGGCGTTTTCTACCGTCAAGGGGTGAATCGACTTCGAACTCTGATCTACCAGGGTTACCTGGTTTCCATTGGCGATTAGGTCTCGAGCTATTGCCTTGCCCACTTTGCCAGCACCGATGATTACGACCTTCATGACGCCGCCTTACCGGGTGCTGTGGCGAAAGTGCGTTCTACGTGCTCGCGCCTTGTCGATTCGAACAATGCGTGTAGCAGGTCACCCTCTTGTAAGACAGTTTCACGATTAGGCAACATGCCTTTGCCGTAGCGACTTATCAAGGCGACTCTCGCACCAGATAACTCAGCAAGTTCGCCCACTTTGTGGCCTATCCAGGCTGGGTCAAGGTGCACTTCGGCTAACACGATCGAACCGCTTGGGTCACGCCACTCGTCGTCTGTGCCCAGCGGTAGCAAGCGACGAAGAATTTGGTCCGTGCTCCACGCGACACTTGCCACCGTCGGTATGCCTAGCCGCTGATAAATGGCTGCGCGCCTGGGGTCATAAATACGAGCCACCACGTCTTTTACTCCGAACGTTTCTCGAGCAACTCTGGCAGAAACGATGTTCGAGTTATCACCGCTTGACACTGCGGCGAAGGCCGTGGCTTTTTCTATTCCCGCCGAGCACAGTGTGTCTCGATCAAAGCCAACGCCGGTGATTTTCGTGCCTGAAAAACTCGCCGGTAGGCGGTCTAGCGGTTCTTGCTTCATGTCAATGACAGCGACCGAATGGCCCATCTTGTCGAGTCGAATCGCGAGCATGCTGCCCACGCGTCCACAGCCCATGATTACGACGTGCAATTGGTTCCTTAGAGGTCGAATCGAATTCGCATCACGCTAGCATTCAAGGAGTGAGCGCATTGCGCAGCCCCGTCGACTCGGTCAAACGTTTATTGATCGGTAGGGCAATGCGAAGCGATCGCATGGGGCAACAGTTGCTGCCAAAGCGAATCGCATTACCTGTCTTTGCTTCTGACGCCCTTTCTAGTAACGCCTATGCGACCGAGCAGATATTGCTTGTCTTGGCTGTCGGGGGTCTGGCTTTCTACAGCTTCTCGGTACCAATTGCCCTTGCCGTGGTTGCCGTGATGGCCGTCGTGATCACGTCCTACCGAATAACCGTGCAGGCCTACCCGAGTGGGGGTGGTGATTTTGAAGTTGCAACCGAGAATCTCGGACGAATCCCTGGCCTAATCGTCGGAAGCGCCCTGCTAATCGATTACTCGGTCACCGTTGCCGTTTCAGTGACGGCTGCTGCCGCCAACTTGGGCTCGGGCGTTTCGTTTTTCGCAGAACACGCTTTGCTCATCTCGATTGGGTTAGCCGTCGTATTAACCACCATGAACCTTCGCGGGGTGCGCGAATCGGGCAAGATCTTCGCCGTCCCGTCCTATGCGTTCATTTTCGCGATTTTCGCCATGGTTGTTTATGCAGCGATTCGCTATTTACTCGGTGACGAAATGGTGGCAGAAAGCGCTAGTTTCGAAATCGAACCCGAGTCGGCCTTTGTCGGGCTAGCTATCGCCTTCTTGGTCATTCGTGCTTTTTCAAGCGGCAATACAGCACTGGCCGGCATCGAAGCGATAGCCAATGGCGTGCCCGCATTCAAAGAACCAAAAGCTAAGAATGCGGCAAGAACCTTGCTCTTACTAGGTGTGATTTCTTCACTTATGTTCGTCTCGATCACGGTTTTGTCGCAACTAACGCAGGTGCGCGTCGCGCTTGACCCGTCGAACTTGATTGGCGCGCCAGAGGGTTATCAGCAAAAGACGGTAATTGCCCAGGTGTCCCAAGCTGTCTTTAGCAACTTCCCCGTGGGTGCCTTGTTCGTGACGATTGCAACCGTGTTGATCTTGGTCTTGGCTGCCAATACTGCGTTCAACGGGTTTCCGGTACTTGCGGCAGTGCTTGCCAACTTCAGGTACTTGCCAAAACAACTCACTACTCGGGGTGATCGTTTGGCGTTTTCGAACGCGATCATCATCTTGGGTCTAGGTGCCGTAGCCCTTATCTGGGCATTTGATGCCTCGGTTGAGGCTTTGATACAGATCTACATCATCGGCGTCTTCACGTCTTTTTCGCTTGGGCAACTTGGCATGGTTCGTCACTGGAACAAGAAACTCGAGTTGGTCACCAACGATGATGACCGACGCCGATTCAAGCGTTACCGCGCGGTGGCGGCTGTGGGCTCGGCCCTAACTGGCGTCGTGCTCGTGCTGGTTTTGATGACGAAGTTCACCCGAGGCGCATGGTTGATCGTGATTTTGATACCAACTTTGATGTTCATAATGCTAGCGATTCAGCGTCATTACAAGAAGGTCGCTACCGAGTTAGCGGTTTCAGCCGATGAACCTTTGACTTTGCCAAGTCGGGTACACGCTCTCGTTTTGGTGTCTAAGTTGCACAGGCCAGCCTTGCAAGCTATTGCCTATGCCCGGGCCGCTAGGCCTACGGTGCTCGAGGCTGTAACCGTTGATATCTCTCCGGCTGAGACTGCTGAGTTGATTGACGAATGGGCCGAGCGCGAGATACCTGTCATCTTGCGCGTGCTTGAGTCGCCGTTTCGCGAGATGACGCGGCCGATTCTCGATTACGTCGAAAGCATCAAGACCGACAACCCCCGCGACTTGATAACGATCTACATACCTGAATACGTCGTGGGTCACTGGTGGGAGAGCCTGTTGCACAACCAATCTGCTCTGCGCCTGAAGGCGCGGCTGTTGTTTAGCCGCGGAGTGGTGGTCGTGAGCGTCCCTTGGCAGCTTGAGTCAGCCAGCCGCGTTGTTGCCAAACCCGTACGTAGTGCCCCTGGTGCTGTGCGAAGGGGCGAATAGCAACTTCACATTTAGCCGCTAACCTTTAATCAATGTCGAAATATCCTCGAACCGTCGAACGAATATCAAAAGATGGCGAAAATTTTGATTTCTTCTCGATAAGAGACCTGCCAGGGGTCGACCGCCTTCCGTTTAGCTTAAAAGTCTTACTTGAGAACGTTGTTCGAAACTGGGACGGGGTCAATGTCACCGATGACCATATTGCGGCAGTCCTTGATTGGCGACCCGAGGCGCAAGCAGAAAAAGAAATACCGTTCAAGCCCGCTCGAGTCTTAATGCAGGACTTCACCGGTGTTCCAGCAGCTGTCGATCTTGCCGCGATGCGTGATGCGATAAAGGCGATGGGTGCTGACCCTCGCAAAATCAACCCGCTAGCCCCCGGCGAACTTGTCATCGATCATTCGCTAATAGTCGAGGCGTTCGGAACCGATAGAGCTTTTGAAATAAACGTCGATCGCGAGTACGAGCAGAATCGCGAGCGATATCAACTTCTGCGCTGGGCCCAAGAAGAGTTAGCAGAGTTCAAAGTGGTGCCGCCGGGCACAGGAATCTGCCACCAGGTCAACATCGAGTACTTAAGCCGAGTGGTGATGCTGCGAAATGGGGTCGCTTACCCCGACACCGTGGTGGGCACAGATTCACACACCACCATGGTTAATGGGTTAGGCGTGGTCGGTTGGGGCGTTGGAGGAATCGAAGCAGAAGCTGCCTTGCTCGGGCAAGAAGTAAGCATGCTCGTACCTGAAGTAGTCGGTTTCAAGTTAAGCGGCGAACTCACACCGGGCACGACCGCAACTGATTTGGTGTTAACAGTCACCGAGATGCTTCGCAAGCACGGGGTTGTAGGTAAGTTCGTGGAGTTTTACGGCCAGGGGTGCGAATCAGTCTCGCTTGCTACTCGCGCAACGCTTGGCAACATGAGCCCTGAGTACGGGTCGACGATCGCGATATTTCCGATAGATCAAATCACTCTGGACTATCTGACTTTGACGGGCCGATCACCCGAACATGTGGCTTTAGTGGGGGAGTACGCGAAGCGTCAAGGTTTGTGGCTTGACCCGAATGCCACGCCTGAGTTTTCGGCCAAGCTTGAACTTGATCTAGCCCAAGTCGAGCCGAGTTTGGCAGGCCCGCGGCGCCCCCAAGATCGAATCAGCCTGCGTCGCGCCCAAGAGGCATTTCGAGAAATCTTGCCTAGCTTTACTAAAGACCCCTCAACTAAGACCCTAATTGACGTATCTGGTCAAGAGTGCGAGATCGGTCACGGCTCGGTAGTGATTGCTGCAATCACCTCTTGTACAAACACTTCGAACCCAACCGTGATGGTTGCAGCCGGGCTGCTCGCGAAAAATGCCTTCGAAGCAGGTCTTGAACGCAAACCTTGGGTGAAAACGAGTCTCGCGCCTGGTTCGCAGGTGGTTACTGACTATTTGGACAAAGCCGGCCTTACCCCTTACTTGGACAAACTTGGCTTTGACCTCGTCGGTTACGGGTGCACGACATGCATTGGTAACTCAGGGCCGTTGCTTGATTCGGTAAGTGCTGCAGTCAACGAGCACGACTTATCAGTTGCTGCCGTCTTGTCTGGTAATCGAAACTTCGAAGGGCGCATCAACCATGACGTGAAAATGAATTACCTTGCAAGCCCGCCACTAGTAGTGGTCTACGCACTAGCCGGCACCATGAACATCGACTTGTACAACGAACCACTTGGCCACACACCGGATGGCAAACCGATTTACATGAAAGATATTTGGCCTCACCCCAAAGATGTCGAGCAAGCCATTGCGGAGTCTCTCGATGCGGCGATGTTCAAACAGCGCTACGCAACCGTCTATCAGGGTGATTCACGATGGGAAAACCTTGAGACACCCACTGGTACCACTTTTTCGTGGCAGCCCGATAGCACTTACATTAGAAAGCCCCCGTTCTTCGAGAATTTCTCTGCGACGCCAAGCCCAGTAAAAGACATAGACAATGCGCGAGTCTTGGTTTGGCTCGGTGATTCGGTAACCACCGACCACATCTCCCCGGCGGGTGCTATTCGGCCCGAGACCCCTGCGGCCTATTACCTCTCAGACCACGGTGTTGCTCGGCGAGATTTTCACTCTTACGGCGCGCGACGTGGTAACCATGAAGTGATGGTGCGCGGCACGTTCGCCAACATTCGATTAAAAAACAAGCTAGTCGAGGGCGTAGAAGGCGGTTACACGATGAACTTTCTAACCGGTGAGCGCTCAACCATTTTTGACGCGTCTGTTGCGTATCAATCCGCTGGCGTGCCACTGGTCGTACTGGCCGGCAAAGAATACGGATCAGGGTCCTCTCGAGACTGGGCCGCTAAGGGCTCGGCACTTCTTGGCATCAAGGCCGTCATTGCCGAATCTTTCGAAAGAATTCACAGATCGAACTTGGTGGGAATGGGCGTTGCCCCGCTGCAATTTCTGCTAGGCGAAAGCCTTGAGACTTGGGGGTTAACTGGTAGCGAGTCGCTATCAGTTAAAGGGTTAGAGCAAATACAAAATGGCCCTGTGCCAAAACGTGTGAAAGTGATTTCTGTCGACCAAACTGGCGCGAGTCGTGAGTTTGAAGTTCTCGTTCGAATAGACACCCCAGCTGAGGCCGACTATTACCGTAGCGGCGGTATTTTGCCTTTTGTTTTAAGGAACCTTCTAAACGAGTGAAGTTCTTTCTGGCCCTGTTTGTGGCTGCGGCATTGGCAGCCGGTTGTGGGCAGGGCGAAGTTAGTGCGCCGGTAGTTGAAAATGAAGAGGCGCTTTCTGAAGGCCCATCGAACTCAGTCGAGCAACTTCCCCCGGCGGCTTGCGTTCTTTTTGCTGACGACGGGCCGGATTCACGATTCTTAAATGAGGACGAGCCCCGCTTAACGAGCGCTTTTGCTCAAAGCGGCATCGCGTTGCGCCTGCTTAACGCAAAGGGTGACCCGACTCGCTTTAGCGAGATGGCCAACGAGCTAATAAGTGGTTCTTGCTTCGCTTTGTTCATGACTAGCCCTGATTCGGCCACTGGGGTCGCAGTGATAGCCAGAGCTCAAGAGCGGGGCCTACCAGTTGTTGACTATGAGAACTTAACCCTTGGCGGTGGTGCTGACTATCACCTTGGTTTTGATTTGGTCTCAGTCGGGGTAGAGCAGGGCCGTGCATTGCTTGAGTGCTTGCCCGAAAAGACCAAAAAACCACGAGTCGTCTATTTGAATGGTTCACCAACCGATGTCAATGCGACTTTGTTAAAACTTGGCTACGCCGAAATCTTGGAAGGCACCGAAGGCAAAAAGGCTCGAGTCAGCATCATCGACGATCAGTCGGTACCGAATTGGGCAGAAGACGAAGTACCTGACATAGTCGAGTTGGTTTGGGCTAGGCGAGACAACAATGTGGACGGCCTTGTTGCCGCTAGCGACGGAATAGCGATCTCGGCCTTGACTTCATTGCCAAACAAAACCACGCCACCAGTTGTGGTAGCTCAAGGTGCAACTCTTGCTGGTCTACAAGCCGTAATTGATGGACGGCTATGTGCGACGGTCTTTAAGCCAGTTTCTGAACTGGCGTTAGGTGCTGTCGAGATTGCGACTCAAATTCGCGACACGGGTTTCTTCGAGACAGAAGACTCGTTGATAGACATTGCTACAAACGTGCCAGTGCCAGCGCGATTGGTGACGGCTCGAGTCGTTCGAGCCGAGCAAGTGGCAGATGTGGCACGTGAGACAGCGATTTCGACGACAGAGCTCTGCGGCGAAGAACGCCAAGCTGCCTGCACAAAGCTGGGGCTGTCCTAGACTCCGAGTCACTCATGAAGCTCCTACCTCAGATTTCAAGCCCCACTGACCTGCGCAAAGTAAAAGCAGCAGACATTCCGCGCCTTTGTGCCGAGATCAGAGAGTTCTTAGTCGATCGTGTGGCTCGAACGGGTGGGCACTTAGGCCCGAACCTCGGGGTGGTCGAGCTCACCGTCGCCCTGCACCGAGTCTTTGATTCCCCGAGTGACGTGATCATCTTTGACACGGGGCATCAGTCTTACGTTCACAAAATCATCACAGGTCGAAGTGAAGACTTTCATCGGTTGCGCAAGAGTGACGGAATCTCGGGTTACCCGTCCCGAACTGAGAGTAAGCACGATGTTGTCGAGAATTCCCACGCGTCGACCGCCTTGTCGTGGGCGGACGGGGTCGCTAACGCCTTTGCGGCTAAGGGCGAGCTTGGTAAGCGTCACGTGGTAGCTGTTGTTGGTGACGGCGCATTGACCGGTGGCATGTCATGGGAGGCACTTAACAACATCGCCGGCGCCAAACACCGACCCTTGGTGATATTGGTCAATGACAATGGTCGTTCGTACTCACCGACTGTTGGTGGCGTGAACACCTACTTGACCAGCCTTCGCACCTCGCCAATTTATGAACGTTTCGTCGAGTGGGGTAAAGAAGTTCTGGGTAACACCGGTGAGGTTGGTCATCAGGTGGCTGATGCTCTTTATGGGGTAAAACGCGGCATCAAGCACGCGCTTGAACCGCAAGGCATGTTTGAAGAACTGGGCCTGAAGTACATCGGCCCGATCGATGGTCATGACGAAGCCGCACTCGAAGTTGCACTCAAACAAGCAAAGCGTTACCCGGGCCCGATTTTGGTTCACGCGATCACCGAAAAGGGTCGCGGCTACAAACCCGCAGAAGACGACACAGCAGAGTTATTTCATGCGGTGGGTGTGATTGATCCGGTTTCGGGTCAACCCGTCTCGCCTGCAAAGACCACGTGGACGAACGTTTTCGGTGACGAGATGGTCGCAATTGGCAAAGAGCGAGAAGACGTGGTGGCTTTGACCGCCGCCATGCTTGGGCCGACCGGCCTTGACAGATTTGCCGAGAGTTACCCAGATCGCACCTTTGATGTCGGAATTGCAGAGCAGCATGCTGCAACCTCTGCTGCTGGCATGGCTTACCAAGGTCTTCACCCGGTGGTCGCGGTCTATTCCACCTTCTTAAATCGTGCGTTCGACCAAGTTCTGCTCGATTGTGCACTGCACAAGGCAGGTGTCACCTTCGTTTTGGATCGTTCGGGCATCACCGGTGATGATGGGCCAAGCCACCACGGCATCTGGGATCTTTCGCTCTTGCAGGTGGTGCCTGGTGTGCATATTGCTGCACCTAGAGACGCCATCCGTTTACGTGAAACGCTGCGAGAGGCCGTTCGTATTAGTGACGGGCCCTCGGTGGTGCGATTCCCGAAAGGGGCTGTCGGGCCGGTAGTTCCTAGTGTCGAAAAAGTTGGCAGTGTGGATGTGTTGGCCAGACGTGGTTCTGAAGATGTGTTGATCGTTGCGATCGGCGCCTTAGCACCGCTGTGTCTAGAGGTTGCTGAGCGTCTAAGCGCTCAAGGAATCGGCGTTAGCG
>Ga0194133_10002993_pt1 | contig 24804 bp, 21 predicted proteins | sample TA2KigOf40mmetaG_FD_155448 | JGI IMG/M metagenome (GOLD analysis project Ga0194133, IMG submission 155448) | Freshwater microbial communities from Lake Tanganyika, Tanzania - TA2015055 Kigoma Offshore 40m | ecosystem: Environmental > Aquatic > Freshwater > Lake | place: Tanzania: Lake... | reverse complement strand
TTCGCCGACTTTCTTAGATCAACTGGCTCCAGTATTTTTATTCTTATTTAGTCCTTTTGACTATACAGTCAATCAGCTGCCAGCTGTTTTGGGAATCATTTCTGGTTTTTTGGCAAAGGAAATGGTGGTTGCAACCATGGGTGCTTATCATTCAGCAAGCATAGATCTGGTCATTCCTTTGAGTATTTTTGACTTTCTGGTTCAAATGTTGAATGCTGCTTTTACGCATTTGTACGATTTCTTTTTTTTATGGACAAGCCCCGAGTTAGCGTTGAATCAAATGAGTACTCAAAAAGCACATCTGATAGGAATTTTTGAAACCAGGGCTCAGGCATTATCATTTTTGGTGTTTGTGGGTTTGTATTTTCCATGTGTTTCAACCATTGCTGTTTTAAAAAGCATCGTAGGATCATATAAAGCATATGGGATTGTGGTTTGGTCAGTTTTCGTTGCTTACCTGATTGCTTGGATATTTTATGACTTGATGCATCACTTTGAGCATGTTTTATACGCGGGGGTGTTTTTCTTGGGATACATCTTATTTAATTTTATCAAACATAAGCGTTTATTGATGAGGAGCATATGAAGCAATTAACCCCGTTAACATTGAAGGCATTTTTGCTAAAAAACCCTCAAGTTACTGTTAGGCAAATCCAAATGTATTTTCAAGCTGACCAAACAATGCTTAGCTATCTGCTTGGTTTTTGGAAGGTCGCTGGTCAATTGGCTATTTATAATCAGTGCGGGGGATGTCAGGGCTGCCTGAAGCCAGAGAGTTTGGTTGAGAGTTTTTTTGATGAATGAATATAAAAAATGGTTGATGTATTTGGCATCGTTGTCGTTTGCAACAATGATCTCACGTATTTTGGGATTTATTAGAGAGTTGGTCTTTGCAATGATGTTTGGTGCCAGTGCTTTATTTGATGGTTATATCACAGCCTCAAGAATTCCAAGCATGTTAAGGCGACTGTTTGCAGAGGGGGCATTAACGCAGGCTTTTGTGCCTGTGATGATTCAAGTGCGAGAAAAGCAGCCTGCTGCATCCTTGCGTCAGTTCCAAAATGCAATGCTTGGAATACTATTGGCAGTAACGTTGTTGATTGCTGTTTTATTTGCGATGTTTCCGAAAGTGGCGATTTCAATTTATGCATTTGGTTTTGCTGAGGATGATCCACGGATAGAAATTGCTGCTGGTTTGTTACCAATTTTGGCATTTTTCCTACCTTTGATCTCAGCAATCAGTTTTTATGCAGCCCTATTGAACTCTCATCGGCACTTTTTTTTGGGAGGGTTATTGCCTGCGATTGGCAATATTGTTTTGATTGCTGCTTCACTTCAAGTAAGCTCAGTTGATGCCGGGATAGTCACGTTATCTTGGGCCTTGATTGTAGGGGCTGTGATTCAGCTCGTTTTGGTTAGTTTTCAAGCTTGGCGTCTATTTGGCGGCGCTTGGCCCACACTTCGTTTTTATCATCCAGCACTTCGTCAAGTATTTAAAATGTTGCTTGTGGGAATTTTTGCGCTTTCAGCGGTTCAGGTTAGTTTGTTTATCGATGGTAATTTGGCATCTTATTTGCCAGCTGGAAGTTTATCATGGCTTTATTATGCAGAGCGCCTCATTTACCTGCCCCTTGGTACAGTTGGGGTAAGTCTGGCCAGTGTCAGTTTACCACTATTGTCCGAAGCAATTGCTCGAAAAGACAATGGAGAGATTCAGAAGCAGCTTCATCGCTCTGTGCATATGGTTTTTTTGTTGGGGACGCCTGCAGCCATTGGTCTATTCTTTTTGGCAGAGCCAATAGTATCAGTTCTTTTTGAGCGCGGTGCTTTTACTAAATATGATGTAGCAATGAGTGCTTATGCACTGCGCTATTTTGCCTTAGGCCTGCCATTTATGATGATGATAAAGCTATGGGTTTCTGTAGCGTATTCGTATGGTAAAGTAAAAGCCACAGTGTGGGCAGCGTTTATTTCAATTGCTGTGAATGTCGTTATTGTAGTGATAACCATGCCTTATTTGGCGCATGGCTCTATTGGTTTGGCGGTATCTCTGAGTGCTTTTTTACAATCTGTTTATTTATATGCAGCGCTTAAGAAGACTGTCGGGATACCTTTGTTAGACCTTAAATTATTTTTAAATTTGATAGCACCAGTGAGCATTTTACTGCTGACGCTTTGGTGCTGCTTGATGGTCTATCATAACAATGTTTTCTTAGCTTGGGTTTGGTTAACTGGAACGATTTTTGTCTCAATAACTCTTTATTTTATAACATATTTTTATTCGGCACAAGCGCGATATTGATGTGTCTTGTTGCAATGTGCTAAGATGCGTGATGGTAAATAAAAAAGGCGCTCTTTTTGTTGTTTGAAGATGGGTCCGTGAAAGTATCTACGGAATTTAATTATAGCTCAAAAGTAACTCAAGGATCCAAGTACCCTTTGGGGAATACATGGCTTAGAATTGTTTTAGCCGCCATTACATTTTTAGCACAGGGGTATTTGTGTAGTCAGGTTATTTTCAAATTCGAATTTTTTGGGATTTTTGAATTTATTGGGTACATTTTTGACGGGGCTGCAAGTGTGAGTATGTTGTTAAAAGCAGCTCAGTTCTGTTTATTTTGTTTGATGTCGTTTGCTTTATTTATTTATTATTTTCAATCCACAAGTAGCCATATTATGAAGCAGCGTCTGAATGTGCTTCAGCTAAATTCAGCCGAGTCTAATCGAAAAAACTTGGAAATTGCAAAAAGAGTAACTTATAAGGTGACAAAGTTATTTGCTGCAAACGGGTTTATTCGAATTCATGATCTTGAGTCGCGAGTGGTTGGCCCTAAATCCGGCTCAACAAGATATCAAGAGATGACCGTTAATACTGCATTATTTCTTAATGCGCAAATTGAAATTCAGCGATTATTGCAGTTAATAGTGGCCCGTGATGATCAAGGTTATAAGAAATATGCTGAAGATTTAGGGTATAGCTTGGATGATGCTAGCCAATTAGTTCAAGGCCTTAGGGGTGACCAGGGTGATTTAGCAACGGTCCATGATAAAATACAGGAAGAATTGACGGCTTTTGTAAGAGCATGGGTTCATCCAAAAAGGGATGAGGCATTTTATACCTTTATGAAATCACAAGTTGACAGTGGGAAGACAACAGAAGGTTTTTTTAATGGGCATCATAACTATCGTGTTATTGACGCATGCACGCCAGGCTTACCAACCACTCCTATTCAAAAAGAAATTGCCAATTATTTTTTTTACATGCAGAGAAAATTATTTCGGCAGGCAACTTTGAATGATGGGGCTGTGATGTCTAAAGAAAAGTTCTTGGATAACGCTATAAATCTCGCAGCAAATTTTGAGCATGAGGTCATTAAAAAATTCCCTGCTAAACAATCCACATTTACTAAAATCTGGCAAACCATAGTCCTGAATTTGGGGGAAATAAATGCAGCAGCAAATGCAGTGATCTTCGGATGTGTGTGCTATGAATTGCTGGTTCAATTAAGCTGTCCTCAAGTCCTGCTTTATTCTCTTTTTATGGCAGCAATCAGTGCTGGATACTACATGTCAATTTCATTCACATTTCCAAATGTGAAGAAATTTATTAAGATTTTGCAGTATAAAAAGACGCCGATGCATTCAGATAATCATATGGCCAAATTTAATATTGCGCTGGGCTTTATGATCGGATTGACCAGTGGCGTATTTTGCTATAGCAAGGTTATTAAATTATTAACGGACGCTAGAAGTCCAATATATCTTTTAATAAAATACCTTAATTTTCAAGCATTTTACTTGGCTCACATTGGCACAATTTGTTGGATGATCGGGTCTTTGCTTGCGGTTGTGACTTTTATTTTTGCAGCCATGTTGTATATGAACCAATGCTTAAAATCACAACGTTCCTCTTATGATCGTAGTCAGTGCGGTGATTGGGCTGGTCGAATATCAAATATACCGTGGGGCAGAGGTAAGCAGGAGTTCTTAGTTATTAGCGCCCTAATTCAAGCAGCAATTTTTAAAAAATCATTATTCGCATTGCCGCTTTTAAAATTTTTGGGTTGTTTGCGTTGGCTAATTATAGCTGGGGTGGCATTTGTATGGAGGCAATTATTTAACAACGCTTATGAGAAAATGGTACTAGGATCAGGTTTTGCCAGCTTGATGAGCGTAAACAACTTAGAGTCTTATTCAAGTGATTTTTTTAGGATAGGGGTGAAATCGGAGGTTGCTGTTTCTGATTGGCTGCCTGACCTTAAGGGCTCACCGTATCAGGCTCAAATTTAAAAAGCAGCAGGTGTTGCATGAGAACGGCAACTGTTAATGGGCCAACTCCACCGGGTACGGGCGTGATTGCGGCTACTTTCTCTCTCACCTCAGGGCAATCAATATCACCGCTAACAGAGGCCTTTTGAATGTGAATGCCAATGTCAAAAATGACCTGGTGCGATCTTAGCCAATCATGGGGGATTAAATTTTGTTTTCCTGTGGCGCTAATGATAATGTCTGATTCCTCAGTCACATTTTGTAGACAAGATGTGTATTTATTACAAACGGTGATGGTTGCTTTGTTCAGTAAACACCAGAAAGCAGCTGGTTTCCCAACCAAATTGGAGTCGCCAAGAATTAGAACTCGCTTGCTTTTGATGTCAATATCATAGTGCTGGCATATGAGTTCGATGGCTTTTGCTGTGCCAGGGTAAATTCTTCCAGCGCCTGTAAAGAACGCCCCCATGTTTACAGGGTTAAGGCAGTCAATGTCCTTGTGTGGCGCGATGTGTTTTGTGATTTCCCATGCGTGAAGCCTGTTTGGTAGGGGAAGTTGCAAAATGATCCCTGTTATTTCTTGATTTTTATTGAGTTGAGTGATGGTCAAAATAATATCATGTTTTGTGCTGTTTATATCAAGATGAACCAGTGAGAATTGGTATCCCAGTTTTAGGGCCTGCTTTCTTTTGTGCTCAATGAATCTGAGTGAGGCTGCTTCATGGCCGACAAGAATGGCGGCAAGGTGAACAATCTGTCTTTGCTCAATGGGGTATGACATGATATTATCATAAATTTTTTGGCAAATGGCGTCAGTTTTCAGAAGTTGCATAAGCAGTTTTTGTGAGTGAATTGTCTTTAAGGGTAGATCGAAGTTATTTAAAAATCAAACCTTTTTAGCGCAGGGCTTGATTTTCAAAGTTGCAGGAATTAACTTATTATAAAGGGGGCTCATAAATGTCTAAGTTTGGTTTTAAAAAGAGGGTTAAATCACTTTTTAACATAGGAAAGTGGATCGGTGTTAAATCAATACGTGAGAATGGGCAGTTAATACACTCCTTGGTCAACATTTTAATCAGAAAGTCTGATAAAAGTGTTAAACATCGAAGTTTTGAAGAAGCTGCTCAGTATTTTCAATTGGATGATGAGACAATTAAGCAAAGGCAGAATCATTTTAAGCATATGTCCTGGATATATGGTATAATACTGGTTTTTGGCCTATGCTATGAATGCTTATTGGCCTGGCAACAGAAGTGGGGAGCCTTGGTCATGATGACGTCATTTAATTTTATGATTTTTGCTTTCTTTTTTAGGGAAAGCTTTTGGTATCTTCAAATGAGAGAGCGTCAGTTGGGTCTGACATTCAAAGATTGGTTGACAAGGATGTAGATGAGTGGAAAGAGCCATTTTATGTTTGTTAGCCTTATTCCCAATATTGTCTCAGGCTGTATCACTGGATAATATTTCCTTCACGCCTGGAGCAGGAGATCTCTCCATGAGCTATCTGGGCTTGATTTTTGGCAGTGTGCCAGGATCAGGTCTTGCTTCAGGTACCAATCAGCTTATTGGTCAAATTTTTACGGTTTTTAATACCGGCGTTTTAGTCATGACGATGGGAATTGTTGGCTATACTGTCTTCACAACTACGGTTGGAGTTTCTCAAGAGGGTTCTGGTGCCTTTCAAACAAAAATTTCTCCCTGGGTTACTTTGCGAATTACAGCCGGTTCATCTCTTTTAATTCCCTCTTTTTCTGGGTATTCGGCGATTCAGGTGCTGGTCATGACCATTGTCGTAAAAAGCATTGGTTTTGCCAATCTTATCTGGTCTGAGATCATTGATTACGTTGCTTCGGATCGAGCAATTATTGTGGGTGGGGCGCAATCTTCCTCAATTCCGTTATCAACAAGAACCACCAATACCATCAGTAATTTAAAATCGATTAATTTGACGGATTTGTCTGCGGTCAGTTACTGTGTTTGGGCCTTTAATAAATTGTCAGATGGGCCTAAGGGCCCGGATTATCAGGTGGATACTAATACAAACACCATTACAATAAATGCTTACTTAAAATCAAGCACTGGAAATTCATATGCATTAGTTCCCTGTGGGACAATTTCAACAACTCAACCAAATACGCTTAATTCATTAAGAATTGGAGTAGACACTATTGTTATGACTGCAATTTCACAGTTGAATCTAAACAATAATGCCTTGGCTTGTAATAATGGACAGTGCTTTAATACAGTAAATTTTTATTATACAGCGTGGTCGATTTTGTATGCGCAGGCAGGTTCGGTCACATTTACCCCGACCTCAAGTAATCAAGCTTGGGCAAATGAGGCCAAGAACAGAGGCTGGATTACAGCAGCGGCCTATTATTCGAAGTTAGTGAGTTTGGAGAAAAGTACATCACCCACAGATAGCCTACCAGGGTATGAGGCAAATACTAATTATGCTCCTAGAATTACAATTACTAAGAATTTAAGTCAGCTGCCTCAAGCCTATCAAACCAATGCAAATACATTTAATACCGCAGCTCAAGTTGCAGGTTACAATACGTTTATCGATAATTCTATGCCTATTGGGACGCAAACAACAAGCACAAGTACAGACCCCAGTGGTCCAGCCGCTCAAATTGCATCTGCAATTTTAAATGGGTATGGAAAAACCTTTGGAGAGTCCTGGTCAAACGGCCCAATTGGTTTATCTAATTTGGGGGTGGCAGGTACAGGTGCTCCCGGCTTGTTTGGGGGAAGGCCCTATTTTGCTTTTGATCACATGGTGGTTTTGACCAATACAGTTGTGACAAAACTCACGGGTTGCTCAGTAGCCAAATGTAGCGGTAGCGGTAGTTTTGATCAAGTAGGATGTACACTTTTAGAAAAAAGCCAAAGCAGCTGTGATGGCGAGTATATGAAAAATAACGGATTTTTAGGAATGCTGTACAAACAGCAGCAAGGGTTTGCTTTTGATCCGTTGGATCAAATGAGAAGTTTAGGGGTGGTGATGATCCAGGCAGCAGTCAATTACTGGAAGACCACGCTGGATGTGATGTATCAAAAAACAGTGTATTTGGCCTGGGCGACTTTTGGTGTTCGAATTGCTATCAACTTGCCATCTACCATTCTTACTGCTGCATTGTATGGCTGGGGCCCTGGTTTTGCGGTAGTGGCTCAAGGTGTCCAAAGTGCATTGAATGCGATGTTAGATGTCATTACACAATTGATTAAAGCGGCCTTTGAAGTTTATGTCCCATTTGGAACAGCCTTAGCCACTGCCTTTTTCTCAATGGGGGTGGTGTTGGGCATTTATTTACCATTTATGCCGTACTTGTTGTATATATTTGGTGCTGTTGGTTGGTTAATTGGCGTTGCTGAATCGTTGGTTGCTGCCCCTTTGGTTGCGATGGGGGTGACTCATCCTGAGGGTCATGATTTGCTGGGTAAGGCTGAGCAGTCCTTGATGCTTTTGCTTGGAATTTTCGTTCGTCCTGCCACAATGTTGATTGGTTTTATCTTTGCGATTAATTTAGCGTCAGTTGCTGTTAGCTTACTAAATATTGGCTTTATGAATGTATTTATTGATTTTATGAAGAGTGCATCGAGTGACCCGTTGGTGATTAGTATTAATTTAGTTGGTACGATGTTGGTATACACCTATGTCATGATGAGTGTTTTGGATCAAGCATACTCATTAATTTATCAAATACCGGATCGGATTCTTCGATGGATCGGTGGTCCAGCAGACAGTCCAGGCGCAGGCGCTGCTCAAGCGGCCAGAGAGGTTAAACAGCAAACACAGTCAGCTGGCTCTCAGGCCGGTCAGGGTGCTGGTCAGTCGATGCGGGCGCCAAGTATTCCAGTGGATAGCAGTGCTGGAAGTGGTAATGCAAAGGATCTCTATCAAGCCTTTAAAGAAAACAATGATAGTAAAAATGGGCAAAGCAGCATAACATCAAATTCAAAAAATTCAAATGAGCAAGCACCCTGATCATGATAAGAAAATTAAGCTTTTTTGTTTGTTCTTTTTTGTTAATATCTTTGAATGTTTTTGCTGATGATGGATTTGTTGAAAATATAAAGAATTTTATTTCGCTACCATCTGTAACATTGACTCAAAATTTTGCCATTCATAGTTTAGGGACACTGTTTGGGTCTAAGATTACTGGGGCTGATATAGTAGGATCGCCGATTATTTCAAGAATTTTTGAGATATTTAATATAGGAATTATAAGTATTGTTGCTCTTTTACTGTCTTATACAACCTCAACAACGATATTAAATACAGCGGGCGAAGGTTCATTTATGGGCCAGAAGATGCAGTCCAGTTATTTTTTTACAGTCATGCGCATTTCCCTTGGTTCAGCAGCATTGTTTCCAGCAGTAGGTGGCTATTCACTGATGCAGGTGATGCTGATGAGCACCATCGTTCAGGGCTCTAGTTTTGCAGATATTTTATGGCAAAGCATTGTTAATTATACCAATGCAGGCACTGGCCTTCTATCAATACCTGCAGGATATGATGTGAGCAGTAAGCCTGATTATATCGCTCAGTTTATGAAAACCAGCTCTGCGAATCAAGTGACAAATGCAGGTGTTTATAACAGCAGCATGGGCTTAAGTTATCAAGGGTTCTTAGACATCTATAATGGATTGGTATGTCATCAAGTTAAAAATGTGGGCGCAGTTATTTTGCCCTCAGTGAGCTTTAATTCATCTGGGGTATTAACAATCCCCAATTGTATGACTGCCAATGTCTCTAGGGACTATGTTAATATTGCAAATAGTACTTTGAGCGTATTAATGGCAATTTCTTATAATTATAAAGCCGTTTATAATACTGATACATTTAGTTCGAATACCGGGGTGGTTAGTTCAGTCATACAATTGCTAGCACAACAGGCAAGCATATTCTCAAATGGCGTTGAAACTTTCCAAGCACTAAAGTATGCGGGGACAATTAATACAAGCAAAATAATTAATAAATATGGCTGGATGAATGCAGGGTCACATTACATTCAGATTGAGGATATGGCGGGCGTTGAGAGCTCTTTTAGGTTAAGTCCTTTCACAGTTCAGGTTACTCTTGACTCTAAGGCAGATTACGGCTCTTTTCGAATACTGCCGACTCCTACTCAAACAAGCAATATGCTGGCTTTATATGCCAGACCAACAGCAGCGTCTGGGGTTTCTATTTCCAGCGATGCTACCAACTTGGGCAATTACATCGATCAGACTGTCAATGCCATGTTCCCTGGAAATGCACCAACTGCAAGCCAAATAGCCAGTCATACCCCCAGTGTTGGTATGGCATTATCGCCAATGTCCTCCTATGGTCCAATCAATGAAAACTATGCTTTTTTGATAAAGAATTCAATCAATTCTTGGAAAGAAACATTTGTAAATAATCCTGGAAGGTTATATAAGATGCCAATTACTCGAATGCGAGTGTTTGGAAATAATTTGATTGAGTATTCTGTTCAATTCTTTGAGGCCATGACCAGTGACGTTTTTAGTCTTGCAATTGCTTCAAGTTATACAATGATGATGTCAACATTTGTTGCCTCAACGGTTGGTAACATCATATCAGCGATTGGTGCCAGATTAAGTATCACAGGTAACAACATGCTGATGTCATGTTTTGGTGCCCGTCCATTGCCATTTTTAGGAGGAATGCCTTGTATCATTATTTTGATTATCTTTTTCCCATTATTGTTATCCGCAATCATAGGGACGATTGTTAGTGCAATTGGAACTGGAATGATGTTTGCAGGGGTTGCATTTTCACTGCTTCCTCCTTTGCTACACACCTTGTTTATGATTTCTATTCAAAATAAGTTAGTCTATGTATCATTGGCCATGGCAATTGCAGCTCCATTGATGGCATTGGGTGGGAGTATCGCGTTTTATGTGCCGTATGTTCCTGTATTGGCATATACATTGGCAACGATCACCTGGATCATCTCTGTGGTTGAGGTCATGGTGGCAGTACCTATTATTATGCTGGGAGTTACCTATCCACAAGGACATGATCTACTTGGGAAAGCAGAGCAGGGAGCAATGTTGTTTTTTAGTGTATTTTTGAGGCCCTCCCTCATTGTGATTGGATTTATGTTTTCGGTGATGACAGTTGGTGTCATGATGATCATTGCCAGTGTAACCATTCATCCCGTGATGCTGCAGTTATTTCAAAATGTTGGTGGCATGGCTGAGATTGGGGGTGTCACAAAAGTCGTTTTCATCTTAATGACCATGATTGTCTATGCAATAATGCTTCTGAACAGTGTAGATTATGCATTTGGCTTTGTTTTCAAGCTACCTGCAACTGTCATGAAGTGGATTGGATTGCCAGAAATTCAGGCGCAAGAGGAACAATACATGCAAGAAATCCGTCAGGGTAGCTCAGGCACAGCGTCTGAACTATCCAATGCGGCTGGTGGCATGACCTCAGGTCTGCAGGATAAAGCGATTGGTCTTCAAAAGAAGGTGTAATTTGATGAGAAAAGCAGTTTGGACAGCATTACTTGCATTACCTTTGATGGTGCATGCTGTTGACTCTACTGAAAACCTGCTTTTTGGGAATAATGTACTTTCTGTTCTTATTTATAGTCCTGCATATGACATTTCTCTTAAATATTTAAAGCTTCTTTTTGGCGGTGAAATTGGTTTAGATGTGGCTGGTGGTGGCAATGGGTATATTGGCAACATATTTGCATACTTTAACTCAGGTCTTCTGTTTATTATATTTGGCTATGCAGGCTTCACAACATTTGAAGCGACTATGCTTGCTAGTACTGAAGGAACAATGCTTAGAAGGAAAATAAAGCCTTTGGTGATGCTGAGAGTTGCATCTGGAATTATGCTAGTTGCCCCGATGCAAAGTGGATATTGTTTGGCCCAGAAATTCTTGATTCAAATCGTGCTGCTGGGTGTTGGTATTGCCAATGGAGCATGGATGCAGGCTGTCAAATATGCAGATGCATTTAATGGATCAGCATATATTAGCTCTCCGGCCAGCAAGTACGCTGATGTGGGTCATATTGCCCAACAGATCATGCTTAAAGTTTATGCGTCTAATTATTGTATGCAAAAAGACTATGATGATGAGAAATTGGTTAACCCTAATCTCTCACGCTCTGGATGGTCAATGAGAACAGGTACTGAGTGTGGCGGTGATCAGTACACGGTATGTTTTGGTGATTCAAGAAATAAAACAAAATGCGGCTCTTACAGAAGCAGCAGCAGTGATATCAGTGTGAAAGCAGCAGTACAACAGAGTATTCTTCAGGCAGGGCGGGTACTTCAGGGAGTGGTGATTAATCAGCGAATTTTAGAAGAGGCAAAAAGGGCGGGCTCTATTACCAGTGACGGATGTGATGGAACTACAGTGGCAACGGCATGCGTGCCTGCGGTATTAATCGTTGATGTTGCCAATAATTTTTATACCAATATTCTAGCGTATCGAGTTTTGCCTGCTGCAGGCATTCAATCAATTGTTAGTCAAAATCCTTATGGGCAGGGCAGCGCCCTGCAAAAAGGTTGGGCTATGGCAGGAAGCTATTTCAATAATCTGGCAACTGGCAAAGCATCAGGCGTTTTTCAAGCAGGCGGGAGTAGTCAATCAATTGATATGAAACCTTTATCTAGCTTTATGGCAGAGGTAGATTCTGCAGAGTCAATAAAATATGATGCTCAAAATATAGCAAGCAGGGTTTCATCAATAATCCTTGGAAACCAAAGCTCGGATAAACCTATTAATTTCCAAGCACCTGGGTATGAAGATACTGCAATTGCAGCATCAATTGTAAAGATGATGAAGATGGTGATTACACCGGACACATTTGTTGATGATATAGAATCAAAGTATAATGTGGTTGGATTTTTCTTAAGTTATATTAATTTATCAGTTGGATTTAAAAACATATATGCACTGCTGACAAATTCAGTTCAAGCCTTTACCGGGATTCAGATTTTAAATACAGACAGCTGGGATAATTTGGTTACAAACATGGGGTCATGGAATTCAAATAAATATAATTCCACCTGTTTTTCAACTTTACAGCAACCTAGCTGCGCTGGTAATTCTGCATTGTGTATGCATAATATCTTCTCTGATAGTACTAACAAATGTTTGCAAGTTAATGGTGTGGGCCTGGTATCTCAAATGAAAAGACGCTGGGAGATTGATAACTTAGATTCAACTCAAAATAAATCACTGATTCCAATTAATCCTTTTTTTGCAATGGTCAAGATTGGAAATTCATTGGTGAATTATGCCGCTAATTATTGGAATACGGCAACTTCAGAAACTACAAAACAATTGGTTACACTTTCCTGGGTTTTATATGGTGCAAAGGTTGCTACTTTGGCAATTGCTTTGGGTGTTGCGCCGGTGTTGTGTATGAACCTTCAGTGGTGTTATGAGGTTTCAATGATTGCAGCAATCACTGCATCTGTAATTTTTCAGGCATTAGGTAACTTATTTAGCACTGCCAATTATATCATTGATCTGCCTTCAGGGATTGGTAATGCAGTCGCCATGATTGTGTATTCCTTGGGCAATTTTCTTGGATTTTTCTTGCCATTTTTACCGATGATTGTATTTACAATGGCGGTTATTGGCTGGTTGATTTTAGTCATAGAAGCAATGGTTGCAACCCCGTTGGTAGCGCTTGGATTAACAAGCCCTAAAGGGCATGACTTTTTGGGTCAAGCGCAGCAGTCCATTATGATGTATGTTTCTACATGTATGCGACCAGTTTTAATTATCATCTCTTTCTTTATTGTGATTAATATCATTTTTGTCAGTTTTGAGTTTTTAAATTACGTATATTTAATGGCTTTAAGCAATCTAATTAATTTTAAAGTAGCGCTGCCAAGTTTTAATTTAATTGTGATATTTGCTTCAATGGTTGTGTATGCTTATTTTTGCTTTATGTTGTTAACAACTGTCTTGGAGACAATTAATGAGATCCCAGATAAGGTCTCAAGATGGATTGGTGGAACGATGCTCAGTCCCGGCGGTAACATTCATCAGATTGTATCTGAAACTAAAGGGGGCTTTGCTGGCTCAGCTCAATCAGCTGGCTCAGGCGCACAACAAATGGCTGCAGGTGCGGTTAGCCATGCTGCTCGCGTAGCTCAGTCAGGGGCTGATAGAATGGATATGGCAACAAGGCCAATGATTGAAATGGTAAAATCATTTGACAGTCGTTTTAAAGACAAGACTCCAATGATAGATGCTGATGATGAAAATGATGAAAAAGCCAAAGCACAAGAAAATCCACCAGTACCAGCGGCTGCCGCTGCTTCCGCTAATCAAAGCGGAGCAGTAGAACCTAGGCAGGGGGGCGCCGCTGCAGCGGGAGAACATGGGCGGGATGAACCAGCTGCAGGAGATGGGCAGGGGGGCGCCGCTGCACCGAGAGAACCTGGGCGGGACCCAGCTGCAGGAGAAGCTGGGCAGGGGGGCGCAGCTGCAGGAGAACGGCCAAATGGCGCTGGAGGTCAATAAATATATCTAAAGCCCGTGCTAATTAATATTGCCGATGAAATAAATTACTGATTAATAGAAAGGACTAATCCTGATCTTTAAAGCGCCTGCTTAAACGCTCAAAAACCTGCTCAGATAATCTGCCCATTTCAAGAAATCTTTTAGCATCATCCAGCAGGGTGAGTTTTTTGGCAACAACAATTTCTCGTGTTGCTTTTGTAACTTCGTTGGGGTCAAATTTAAGAAGATGATCACGGATTTCATCATTAAAAATAAGGTATTCTCTCAGTGCAATTTGCTTGTTGTCCGTGCTGGGCACTAGCTTTTGCCAAATGATCATGCGCAGTGTTTCAATAATATCAATGGTTTTGCCGCGTCTTTCATCAGGACCGAAGCTCCCAACTAGCCTTCTCATAGTTTCAGCAACACCATTGCTATGAAGTGTGGTATATACAGGGTGACCTGTCATTGCAGCTTCAAGTACAGCGTTAATTGTCTCATAGTCTCGGGATTCGCCAACCAGAATTAGTCTTGGTTTTCGTCGCAGCGCATTTCTAACACCGGCTGCAAACGACGGTAGATGCTTTGGAATTTCAGATTGTGAAATGATGGAGCTAACCACATCAAGGTTGTCATAGACAAATTCAATGGGGGATTCATAGGTTAATATTTTTCTATTGGCATCTGGTTTTTCAGCGATATAACGAATGATGGCAGATAATAAGGTGCTTTTTCCTGATCCTGTTGCGCCTGTGACATAAATTACACCATCTTCAGGAGCTATGTCATTTAAAATATCCTCTTGTAACCCCAAATTGGCCAACAACGGTGGATCAGTTGGGATAGTTCTGAGTGTAATTTGGATGCCTGAATGCCCTTCAACCAAACAACCGGTAGCGTTGACTCGGTAACGAAAGCGTTCGATCCGATTTGGTTTGAATTCATAATTTGAATCAATATCTTCACCACTTAGTATGCGTGTGGTACCGTTGGAGCCGTAAATAAAATTGAGAATTTCCCCGACCTCAATATTATTGAGTTTACGTCGAGTGATTTGCATCAATTTTCCATAAATTTCAGCAATAATCGGCTCATTGGTTTGTATCGTAATATCTGAGACATTAAATTTCTGACAATGTTCAAGCAACGTATTAATGTCAGCACCTGTAAACCTTAATGGCTCATTAGACATTTTATATTGTTGTAAATCAGTGCTCATATAAAATTCCCATTATATTTCCTTCTAAGGAAGGTGGTTTATCAACTCTTTGGGGCTGTTGAGCCATTTTTACGGGGTTGTTTCTCAATTTCAAGCGCTGAAATAACGGGATTCCAATGATCGGGATTTTTTATATTTAATTTGGACAATGCAGTGATTCGAAGCACCTGATCGCCAATGCGCATTGTGTTTTCATCACCGGTAATCCCCAGTTTTGTGCTGGTTGTGACCGGTGAGCTAATCATGTTTTGGGCGTAAAGAGTATAATAAGCAGTCATGCCAATAAAATCACGATTTAAGTATCTTAGGGCAACTGAAAAGTTGTCTTTGGCTTGAGCAACGCCTTGTTTCCAGCCCTCCTCAACCTCTGACTGCCAAATGGCAAGTTCTTCTTTACTTTGAGGGACAAGAGCCAGTGGGGGTGGTTTTGGTTTTTCGTAGCTGATGTCGATATAATCATGCCATGTGGGGGCATTAGAGACAAAACGAGCCTGGCGGATGATTTTAACTTCTTTGTCAGCCAGTCTTACTTCTTTTGCATTGGCAATGTTATAAGTAAGGTAGCTTTCTTCTATCACAGGTGGTAGTACTTTGCCGTACATGAGCAAAAAGTTAAAGTCATAAATAGTATCAAGCTCTCTGGAATAGTGGTTCAGGGTGTCGGCTATTTTCTGGGATTGCCATTTAAGTCCGCTTTGGGCCCCGTAGCTTAGGGCGACTTTTCGAATGGCATCTTTGTGAATTTCGACGCCATCTTGAAGCTCGTCCGAGCCTGAGCAACCAAATAGTACCAAGCTTGTGCATGCAAGGAGCAGGCTCTTTTTGTTACTAAACATGATGGTATCCTTTATTAAATCTCAAGGTAGCGAATTTGTACAGCCCCAGACTTAGTAATTTCTACTATGGCATGGTTTTGTGCTTGATAGGCAATGTTTTCAATCGCATCAGCAAGTGTGCTGTCTTCATATTTGACTGATACGATGATAGGAGTTCCTGTTGGTTTTCCCATTTTCTTAAATTGCAGATTAGCGTTTTTGGCAATCTTTTGAAGTAGCGGCTCAATTGGTCCGATATAGTTTAGGCTAATGGATCCCTTGACATTTGATTTAATAACTTTTTGGGGAGTTTTGTAGTAATCAGGATGCTGGGAGGATTGAACTTTTGCAAGCTTAGCAAGAGCATTTGTTGCTGCTTTAGTAGCTTGAGCTATTTGATAAGATGCGTCCTCGCTGTCTGAGGTTACAGGTGCCTTGATGACAATTGATTTTAACAATGGATCATCATTGTCTTTTTGTTCAGCGCTGTCTGAGCAACCGGTCAAAGAAACAATTGCTGCTAGCATTGAAAGGACCAACCAAGAATTTTGCATATACACGGTTCCTTATGTCTATCTATAATGAATCATTTTTCCAGCATCAGTGTCAAGTTTTCTTTTGCTGACATCAATATTTTGTTGCTTGAATTAATGCCTTTTTGGATGGGGGGCCAATTGTTATTTGGCCATGGATTTGATTTGCGAATGCAGTGAATGCATTTGCTTGCAGTCTGATTTAATGAGTAATGCTTTGGCAGATGCAGCCAGTGCCTCTTCATGATTTTTTTGTATGAACTGTAGCTGGGCCATTTCTTTGTGATAAAAGTAATCCTTCGGGTTTGAAAGAGAGTATGTTCTCATTAGGGCCTCTGAGGAGCTGATGTCATTCATGATGCGATAACAGCTTGAGATGGCAGGAATTAATCGATCATTTTGGCTGAAATGCTGTGTTTTTACTTTGGATAGAATGCGCCGAACATCTTGGTGGAGAAGATGATTGCTAATGTGAATATGATGGTATAAGTTTTGGGTGCAATTTAAAAACAAATAGGGGTCGTGGTTGTATTGAATGAGAAGCCGTTTGATGAGTGGGTAAGAAAGTTTCGATTGTTCAAGTGCAAGTTCACGGTTAATAAGGGCATAATCATAGATTGTGTTTTGTTGGTGCGCCATCCAGGCATTGTTAATGGTGCGTGTTTCGTTCTTGGCAAATCCCCAGCCAAGCAGGCCGGTTGATATGTTCAGATCAAATGTAGGATCAACAGGGGTTTCAAGCAAGAAGTCTGGCTGAAATAAATGTCGGATTGCGTGAGTATTAACTGTGCATGATACAGAGCCTTCCTTTTGAAGGCCAAAGCCGTCTTGATAGCTAAGGGCATTTGGGCTTTGGCATGTTTTGTCATTGAAAAGTATGATGGCTTTGGGGTGATGTTTTTTTATTTGAGCTAGCGCGTTTAGAGCGCCAACAGGGATGGTTAACTGCTGAGCTGACTCCCAGTGAGATTTGATGTAATCTTCGATGAGTGGATGGATGGGTCTTTTTTCAGTGCGAAATGGCAGCTTGTGATGAGAGCTCAGGTGAATCAGATCATGATCAGCAGAGTTTTTTGCATCGCAAGTTAAGACGGTTTGGATATTATTGTTTGCGAGCTTAATAAAGCCATCATGTGGCAATGTGTCAAACACATAATTGAAAATAAAGATAGGAAATGAGCTGGCTTTGACGGGGATGGGTTGGTAATTTAGGCAGTCAAGTTGATGGAAGTGGATATAGGCATAACGCCAGTTGTTAAAGTCCTGCAGGGACTCAAGTTTTTGTAGGTTGATTTTAGTGTAGTCAGTGCACAGAAATTCAAATGGCTTCTGTCTGTGCTTGCAGAAATGATAGGCGAATTCTCCAATGCCACTGCCTATTTCAATAACGGGGGACTCAGGTGAAATTGATTCGCAAATGTCGGCCATTTTTTTTGCAATAAAAGCATTATTAGTCACCGTATGGGGTGTTTCTTGCCATATCGATTTATCTTGAGTTTTGTAATAATTTGCCTGATTCTGCCAAAAAGCGGACAGGCTTAGGGGCTTCCATTGTTCCATGCTTGGTCTCAATTAGCTGATGTTTTCAATTTCATATTGCCAAAAAAAACCAGTTTCTGCTACAATCTTAAAGGATTATTTGGAGCAAAGTGATGGCAGATATGCCACAAGGCTCGTGGCGAGACTCAGCCAGGCCGGCAAAGTTTTTCATATTTAACTATGTGACTGTTTTTCCAGTGCTGTGGTTTTTGTTTAATTTAAGCTGGATGAATCTTTTCATCATTATCTTTGTGATCAGTGTTCTGATGATTCTGGATTATTATGGGTTGCCTCCACATATTTTTGCGCGGTTCTTAAGGGGCGTTATTTCTGGTAGGCGAAAGATTTCAAGTCCATGGTGGGTGTGATGATGGATGTCAAAAAATTGGGAGAGCTGTTTCAGTCAATCTCAAAAAAACAGGGCTGGGTGTTTCAGCTTAAAGGAAAAGTGCTTACGGTGGAGGAGATATTTTCCTTTAATGGGATGCTTCCAGCGATGGCAAAACGAGCTGATCAGCTGTCATTGCTTTGTCTTGGCTATGGTATCGGCGTTGAATTTGAAGACTCGGATGCAAGCATATTGGGCTATCAATTAAAATTGAAAGACAATTCCAATGACCTTGTGCGCTTGGCCTGTATCTTTGATGTTGTTAATGAAATGGCGAAGACCTCAGCGACAGGAAAGATTGTTGTTGATGAGTTGCTGTACGAGTAATTGACTTTTGAAGGGCAGTTGTAGTAATATGGACTCAAATTAATAGTATTTTTTATGGCAATATACACAGGATACAGTCAAGCAAAACAGGCTCTTGCAGATGAGCTCAGGGCTTCCATAGCCTCCCTAGAGAATGCCATTAAGTGCAGTGGCAAGGGGGTTACCTTGTTTGCACCTCAGGATCTACAGGAGGCGTTAGACAGTCTTCATGCCATGAAAGAGTTTGTGAATAAAAATCAAGTATCAGACTTACCTAACCCATAATGACAAAATTGAAAACTGATCCCCGGCTTGCAGAACTTCGTGCTCGAATTGCTGACACTGTTGCTGGAGCTCATTGGCAAAAAAGTCGATTTCTTTCTGCAATCCAAAGAAGGTTTTTGCGGATTATTGAAAAAATTGATCTAACAATCTCTGGGCAGGGGCCTGAAGCCGGGCCTGTAAATCATGGTCAAAAGATTCTGGTTTATATACCACTGTTCCATCGCAGAGGTCTTTCCCTGTCTGACTGGGAGGGGGTAATGCTTTCATTTGAATCGATTGCCCCAACAAGGCAGGTGTTTGTTGATGAGAAGCTTGTGCTGTCACATATCGGCCATGGTATTGACAGATGTCAAAATGCCTATGTCGAACTGGCGGTCACCGACGATTTATTTTTGACTGCCAGCTCAACAATCTCTCAGACTATTTTTCAATCCCGGGCTGTGGTTTTAAAAACCGAGGCATTTAACGCTTTAAATGTTCGTCGATTTATTCATATGGGCCAGTCATATTCATGGATGGATGGTTCGTTGCACAAGATCATTGATCAATAATTGAAAAATCTTTATGATAGGTCTATACTGGGGTGTAGTTTTAGCAAGGAAGGCTTTTCATGAAAGGTGGTGGGCAGCAGCCGGTTGCAAGTCCGGAGACAACGTTTTTCTTTCTGGGATTAATGATTGTAGGGTTGCTAGCAATGGCATGGTTTTATCATCATGCTGAGATAGTTCAATTCTTTTTTACTGCCAGGAGTTATGAGCTTGCACTACTTTATGAGATTTTCGATCCAATCTATGATTTTTTTGTCGATTTAAACATTAGTATTCCGAGCCCTCAGTATTATCAGGATCTTCAGACAGGACTGTTGAGTCAGGACTATACGCAAATTGAATTCTCAGACTTTAAAGCATTGATGCATGAAAGTGGATGGGCTTTTGTGTACCCCTCTGGATTTCTTGCATTGGTGTATTCCATCTATTTGATATTTTTTAAGAGCAGGACTCGATTAAAAGCCACCTATACAATGAAGACACTCAGCGACTTAGAATCGAAAAACTGGCCACTCATTATGCCTGTCTTAGATAAGAACTTAGTTAAAGAGAGTCTTGAGGAAGGCCAATGGCGCATGGCGGACTCTCCGATTAAATTTGCTGAGCGCTACAAGATGGTTAAATCAGTTTATGAGCGTGGAAATCATATTGCCAAATTGGATCGGGCAAGAGCTGAGGTGGTTATGGCAATGCAAATGGGTCCTTTATGGACGGGGTTGGAGCCATTGCCAGGATATGTGAGAGCGCTGTTTGCTATTTTTGCAGCAAAGGCCGAAAATGATTCAAAAGGAGCCCGTGCGTTACTGAATCAGATTGCAAATTCAAGTAAGTCAGGCAAGCTTAATTTTGGGGGGACACAGGAGTTATTAATCAAGCATGTTCGTAGTCCCAAGGTGGGTAGGGCAGTTGGTCCGCATGCATATTTATTAACTGTTATGGCTTCTATGCTTGAGCTGGCTAGAACAGATGGGGTTCTTGCCAGTTCGGAGTTTTTATGGCTAAAGCTGCTTGATCGTCGAATGTGGTATATGCTTAACTGCGTGGGTCGACAAACGCCATTTACTGAGGTTTCAGGTCCATATTCTCACTGGATCGTAGAAAAACGATTACGTAGACCGCTTAAAGTACCAATGGTCGGGCAGGCAGTCAACGCTCTTGACGCCGCCCTGTCTGAAATTATCTATAACCCGGGGGGATGAGATGAGAGGTATTGATAAATCACAAGAACAAAAGATATCCGCCCTCTTACGGGATACTCGGACGACCGGTCAGAAAATATCTGGATTCTTTGATAAGCCCAAGGGTGTTGCTGTTTTGATTTTGATTACGGCCGCAGCAGGTGCCTATGTTTCAGCAGTTGCTGATATTCTTTTGATTGTAAATTTTCTGTTTTTTGTGACTGCAGTTCGCCGAAAACAAAGATTGCCATTTAGAATGCCGCAACGTCTGAATAGGGATGACTTCAGTGATATAAATCCAGGCACTGGTAAGCCAAGAAAAGGCAAAGGGATTTATTTCTTTGGCAATGACAAGAAAAACAATGAAGAGCTATGGTTCACCAATGATGATATGCGTACCCATGTCTTGATCTTTGGGTCAACCGGTTCAGGTAAGACTGTTGCACTGACATCCATTGCATTCAATGCCTTGGTTCAAGGCAGTGGATTTATTTATGTGGATGGGAAAGGTGACAATACCCTTTATGCCAATATTTTCTCTATGGTTCGATACATGGGCCGGGAAGATGATATGCTTTTGATAAATTTTATGACAGGGGCAAGGGATATTATTGGGCCGCAAGAAAAAAGAATTTCAAATACAATGAATCCATTTGCCACAGGTTCCTCTGGCATGTTGTCAAATTTGATTTCAGGCATGATGGAATCCGGAGGAAGCAGTGGTGATGGGGATATGTGGAAGGGGCGTGCTATTGCGTTCGTAGAGGCATTAATGAAGGTGCTGGTTGCGATGCGAGATGCTGGTCATATTCTGCTTGATGCAAATGCCATCCGAAATTACTTTGCCTTAGATCGTATTGAGGCCATGGCTGAAGACAAGGCGTTTATACGTGATGGCCAATATGCCATTAGTCTTGAGGGGATGCCCAGTGTTATTCTTGAGCCCATTACAAACTATTTAAGCACCCTGCCAGGCTATAATAAAGAAAGAAAGGGTAAACAGGTTTCACAGGTTTTTGAGCAGCATGGTTATATTACCATGCAGTTAACACGTGTGTTTACTTCACTTGCCGACACATATGGTCATATTCTTAGAACAAAGTTAGCGGAGGTTGATCTTCGGGACGTTGTGCTTAATCGTCGGATCATGGTTGTTCTTTTGCCTGCACTTGAGAAATCACCGGATGAGCTCTCAAACTTAGGTAAGGTAATCATCTCTTCATTAAAATCGATGATGGCCGCGGGATTGGGTGATTCAGTCGAAGGAAGTTACCAGGATTTGATTTTGAAGAAGCCAACCAATGCAGACACCCCGTTTTTATGTGTATTGGATGAATATGGATATTATGCAGTTAAAGGTTTTGCTGTAGTGCCTGCTCAGGCCCGATCATTGGGTTTCTCAGTTGTTTTTGCAGGTCAGGATTTGCCAGCATTTCAGAAGGCCTCCAAAGAAGAAGCAGCGTCTATTGGTGCCAATACAAACATTAAAATATGTATGAAACTTGAAGATCCAACCGAAACCTGGGATTTCTTTATGAAGACAGCCGGTGAGGCTTATGTGACCACGGTAGAGAGTTTTAATTCTGGTGGTGGAAATATGGCCGGTGGGTATATGGACTCTAAATCTGCAAAAGCTGAGAAACGTTCAAGAATTGATTTGTTGGATTTAAAAGATCAAGGCGTGGGGGAGGCTCACTTTTTCTTCCAGTCAAATATTGTTAGGGCGAGATTTTTCTTTGCCAACCCGCAGCCATGTCAGAATATGCGGCTAAACCAAATGACAAAAGTCGATTTGCCCAAAGACCAGGATCTTTATCGCTTGGTGAAAGGAATTGAGGACTTTGAGGTTTATGCTCAATCACCTGGGGTGCTGGTCAGTGTGGAGTCAGACAGTATTTTAGATAAATACATCAGTCATTTAAAGTTGGATGATAAATCAACCAATGTCTATATTATTTCTGCGACTCAGGCCATATTTGAAATGGGCCTAAGTAAAACAGATGTTCCTGAGAAAAGGCAAGAAAAAATTATTGAGTCCTTAACCATTTTCTCTGAGCTTGAGGCTCAAGATATTTTGCAATTGCCAGATGGGTCAATGACTGTCTCTGCATTGCTATCAAAATCGGAAAGTGAGAAGGCATTTTCGTATATTGAGCGACTTTTGGGTAAAAATGAGGCAGAATCAAAAGATGCTAAGGAAAATTTAATCATGGATTTACAATTATCAACGATGTATCGAAAATCTGAAATTCAAGCCAATATTGATGTGGATGTTGTAAACCAAAAGATACTCGAGTTGGTTGAAGAGATTCAAGACAAAGTTAAAGGGGAGGGTGAGTGATGGGTATTATAATCGGACTGTTTATTATGGCAATCAATGTTTATGCCGCGGCTGTCGATCTAATTCAGCAGGATATTTTGACAGGGCAGGTCAGTAGAAGAGTCATTCAAGAAGCAATCCCTGACCCTAAGCCAGTTTTAAATCAAGAATTAATCAATAAGATGAAAATATTGACTGAGAGTGGTGTAAGAATAATTCGTGTTGCTGATCAGCTGCAGTTTGTGATTTTAGCCGATTCAATATTTAGAGAATATGATGCTAAAATGACAGCATCTGGTTATGCAGTTGCAGAAGTCATAGCCGCATTATCAAAAGATGCACAGGCCGTTGTCGTTAAAAGCTTGGCCGCAAAGGAAGTCGGTGCGCAAAGAGTTGAAAAGCAGGCAAAGGCGCTTATAAAAGCAATTGGCTCTATGAATAGCCCTGTGACATTTTATAGTGTTAAAAAGGGTCTGTCTCCAGATACAAAGCTGCCTTTCTGGGAAGAGCTTAGTGGTAATTTGGATCTGGATGTCTTATTTGGCAAGGATCCTGATGTAAAAAACAACATTATAACCATTCAAGTTCAGTTAAAAGGTGGACAAACACCTTATGATAGCAAATAATATTGGGTAAAAAGGGATTTGCTATGTCACATGATGCTTTTCAAACAATGGTTCTTAGAAATGAGTATTACAGAGATGGGTTTAGAAAACTGGTTCTTGCAATTATTGCAGCGATCATTGCGCTTATAGCGGCGTTAGGAGCTCTTTATTATCAAGTTACACATCCACCAGAGCCTCGCTACTTCGCAACATCGCCCAATGGCATGATTGTCCCTGTGTATCCGTTAAATCTAAGGGTATTTACCAACGCCGAATTACTAGAGTGGGCAACTGAGGTGGTTATGCGCAGTTTTTCATATGATTTTGTGAATTATCGGACTCAGCTGCAGGACGTTGCTAAAAATTTCACTGGGCTTGGATGGCGGCGGTTTAGGGATGCTATTCAACAGTCACGTGAACTAGATACAATTATTGCACAGCAAGCGGTGATGTCAGCGTTGCCAGGTGGGGCTCCTATTATTTTAAATCAAGGGGTCAACCAAGGCGTTTATTCCTGGATGATCAAAATCCCGGTAATTTTGAAAATACAAGGTCCGATTAATATCACGCAACCAATTGCTGTTACCATTCAAGTTAATCGTGTGAGTCTGGAAAATAACCCTAAGGGTATTGCCATATCACAATTTGTAGCGTCAACCTAATATGTATAAAACCCATGTTGTTATCCAAAGTATTTTATATTTTCTGCTTTTGAGTATTGCTATTGTTTTTGTTGTGGCCTATATCATGATAACTCGGCCAGCCTCAGATCTGTATACGGTTAATGATGGTTACTCCTCGGCCTTGAACACTTGGGATCAAAACTCGGTTGAAAACGCCTTTGCAAGGCAGGTGGTTTATTCAAGGACTTTGGAATCACCGATGAAAGGGCTTGATGATGTGATGAGCTGGGGAGCATCGCAAGCGTTAAGTTTATTTACCACTAACTTCCAAGACTACTATAAAATGTATGATCAGGCATCAAGATCTTTCACAGCAGCTGGGTGGGAACAGATCAGAGAGCAGCTGGTTTTGTCAGGCTTATTTGAGGCAGTGGTTGAGAAAAAACTTGTTTCAACAGCAATAGTCCGTCGCCCCCCCGTATTGATAAAGCAAGGGATGCTTAATGGACGGTGGACATGGCAGGAGCAGTTTGAGATGACTCTTAATTATGAAAGTGCCAGTGAAAATAAAGTTGTGGACTACGTGGTCACGTTGCGTGTGGTGCGTGTGCCAATCGTTTATGGTATAAATAATTCTGGTTTAGCCATTGACTCATTGGTAGCAAAGAAGCTTTAATAGAAGG
>Ga0194133_10002990_pt1 | contig 24819 bp, 13 predicted proteins | sample TA2KigOf40mmetaG_FD_155448 | JGI IMG/M metagenome (GOLD analysis project Ga0194133, IMG submission 155448) | Freshwater microbial communities from Lake Tanganyika, Tanzania - TA2015055 Kigoma Offshore 40m | ecosystem: Environmental > Aquatic > Freshwater > Lake | place: Tanzania: Lake... | reverse complement strand
CATTCACTTTGGTGTTAGAATAATCAGTTCTTAACACAAGCTCTCTTTTTTTACTTTTCTCTTCAAGTTTGTTTAAATATTTTAAAAACAGGAAAAAATTTACCAATAAGTAAAATTAGACCTTTTGATGACCAACAAAAAAGGTATAAGTCAAATTTTGGCAAACATTAAGCTTCCATTTTTGAAAGAGTGAAATTGTGCCACTTTAGTCTCGACCTGAAACATCAAAATACTTCCACTCAAATTTTTTCCCGATTTCTCTCAATGGTTTTCCTTTGAGTCTCATCCAATTTTATTTTATGCAAGTGTGTTCATATGGGCTGTCAAATTAACACAGCAAGATACTTGACTTGGACGTCAGGTAGATATCTAACACCTCGGATGAGATTCTCCAACGGAGGCCAGGCATTCAACAGGAGTAGGATTCAATCAAGTTTACCGACACAAAATACTTCGACTGAAGAATTACTCATTATACTCAAAGAATTGACGGTTAGTTTTTTTTCCTTTTTCTTTTGATGAATTCTAATCTGACACAACTGAATGTTGCTTTGTTTGATTTTAAAAAGTTTGCCTATTCGTTGAATGTAATTTTTCCCCCATGCCACATGTTTTCACATATTTGTCAATCACTTTGAATCATTTAAATTTCCAGACGAATTCGATTCGTCAGTCATGCTGAGGCTTAAAAATACCTTCAACTCGAATACCAGCCGACAGAAAAATCTGGAACAGTTATTAATTGCTATTTTTTAGTAGGAGTTAGGTTATAATACTTCAATAAAATCAAGATCCTTATTTTTTTATTCCCATTCAAGAAAAATAAATGAGATTTTCACAAAAAACCAGTATTATGAATGTTTGTAAAACTGACCTCAGGTTTAGATATAGTGAAAGAAACCCATTTCTTGGTTTCAGCCTCACATTCAAAGGTCAAAAAATTGATTTGAGCTAGATTTTGATAAAAATTTGTGCATGGCAAAAAATCAAAAAGCATCAATCTATTATTATCCCATAGTTTGAGGGTACCCTGGTACCTTGATAGTAAAGATTATTTTAAAACATTCAACTCGAGTATTTTCACTTCTCTTCACTCCTGCATTTCTTTTTGAGTTTGTTTTTCTATTCTCATCTCTGGAACTGAGAATTCAATTCTCAGTATATCAATATCTTTTGGACAGTGTTTTTGTAGGATGTTGATTGGAAACAGTGTTGTAACAATGGAGACACACTCGAATTAATGTTGACTTAAGAGTGATGGAGAAAAGAAAGAGGGAAAAATTGGACCCACAACCAATAAAAAGAAATGAAATGGAAATGCTGGCAGAATATCAAACATACACAATTGTCAAATGAATTTTATGGGGCTAGCTGGCAGTTGTTTACACACCATACATTTGGGATTTATGGATGGGTATTATAGTACACCAACACACAATATCCACACACTTTTTTGTTGTTGATGAATAGAAATTCTTTTTTAATCTTGCAGGTGCCTTAGGCTATAGGGTGTATGGGATTCTTTAGTTCCTTTTCAGACTTTCTCCTTAGATATTTATATTATTTATTTCCAGTAGTAGCATGATCATAATCAATCTTAATCTTAAAGCATACAGCCACATCAATTGGACACAATTTAATATTTTGTAATTCATTGTAATATATTTTGATTGAATTATGAAAAGTACGTTGAAGCCCTTGAAGTAAAAGTCTGCAAAGTGATTCGAATTGTGTTCCATTATGATAAAGATCTTCACTTTTTCATGGCTGATAATTTCAACAATACTCATTTGATTGTTTTTTTGTTGATTCAATTAATCATAGCTTTTAATACTGATTTATATGTCGATCAATATGAGCTTTACAGCCTTTGATCTTTATTGATACCTATTAGCAATCGAAGATTTTTCTATACCTCCAAATCTTTGTCAGGTCTCTTACGAGGATTTCTTTGGTTCAACAGAAATCCCCCCTAGAAAAAGTTATTTTCTGTAATGTAATTGTCTAGATCGAACAATCAGGCCAAGTAAAGCTCAGTTCCTCTTAACCCAACAAACAAATCAACCTCTCATGTGAAATTTCTGTTCCTGCCATTGATGATGTTGGGAATTTCTCCAAGTCTGTTTTCTTTGGTACGTAGGTGCATTGACAAGTGTTTTCCTAACTTGATTTCATTGATTGGTTCACGAACTAATCATTGTTAGTCAAAAACTTTGTATTTACTTAGCTTGTTTGTGTGGTTGTTTGATGGAGGATAAAATTAAAGAAACGCAGGAAGTAAAAAGTAAAAAAAGGATTTGAAAATAAATAATTGAACAAAAATTAAATTGAGGAAAAAAATGACTGTTTTTTTACAGCTTTCATGCTTGCACAAATGCTGAAAAAGTTTTTGCTCAGTTGTGGAAAGATTTTCTTGTAACATTTCTGTGGTCTAAAGAAAGGATCACCAATACCAAACTATCAAAACAACTTCAGAGAGATGATTGAGAAATATTTACCAAGCTGTTGAAAAAAGGAGCTTTTGGGAAACAGGTTATTCTAAAATCATTTCTGTTTTCCATCTACATGTATTTATAAAGATTATTTTGTTTTCACAAACTTTTTTTTTAATGAACCACTCTTTGAAGTGTATTGTTTCCTTTTTTCTTGGTATTGTTTATCAACTGGTAAAAGGAGAACTCCAAAAACAAAAAAGTTAACCCTGGGTTGCCAAAAAGTACGGAACTATGCAAGCACTTAGGGATTCCTCTTCCAAATCCGATAAGGTTGCACATCCTGAGGTCTCCTTCCATGTAATTTTGCAGTAATATACTGCCATTAGTTCAAAATCTTGTAAAAGAGGTAAATCAAGCCTTGCTTTTTTTTAAAAAAAGTGTTGGTTGGGAAACAATGCAGGTACCTACCCAACCATGGCAGCCCCACGTCATTTAAACACACCTTTTTGTATTTTTATAGAAAATTTAATTTAAACATGAAAATGTAAAGAAATGAGGCCAATTTCCCTTTTACCTTTTGCCAATAAAGCAAAACTTAAAACTTCCAATTTATGCATTTCAAATTATTTCTATCTTACAGAGAAAAAAAATCATAGAATACGATTTCTTGACGACAATGATTTGAAGAGTCGATGACATTGGTACAAAATTAACTTATTCACATTCAGGAGCATTTTTCTTTTACATTCTGACCCTTTTCTTTTGTCCCATCCATTTTCCTCTCACCTCCTCGACAATTTCATTGATAGGGAAATCTGTAAGTAACTAATTTTCACATTCAACTTTGAGAATTGGTGCAATCAGTAAGCGATTGTTTAGAATGGGGGTGATGTTTAAAGCAATGGAAAGATGAAAAGGTACAGACAAAGTGTCATTTTATTTGAAGGAATATAGCTTTGAGCTCATTGAACATAAAATATTTAAATTAATTCATTTTAAAAGCATTTTGTCTTGTCATTTTTCCATGAGGTTCCTAAGCCAAAAAACCCTGAAGTTAATGCACTTTAAATTTGAAAATCTCCTTCTTTGAATCGGTTAACTTTTCCAGAAAAGGAGAATCGCCACTTTATCCATTCCAGTGACCCTTCTGTTCTCTCAAGGCATCATTTGACTGACCATTGTTGTTCACACACAATTCAAAACGATTCAATGGTGTCAATTTTGGACAAGGAAGAGCCAAATGGGTGAGGCTGAAGTAAAGAGGGGTGACATCCTCAAGAGATTTCACTAGGAGGTGATGAAAGAAGAAAAAAAACTTTTTTCATGTAAAAAGCAGAAAAGAAGAGACAATTTTTCTCTAATCCTGTGTATGTACATCTTAATTCTGGATTTGAAGACATGTACTGAATGACAATGACCAAAAAAGTACCTCTGAAAAACTCGATTTTTTCATCTTTTATTGTGCTGACAAATGCTTTTTCTAAATTTTTTTGATCAAGGACTGTGGAAAAAGAAAAGAAAAACTTTTATGTAATGAATACTTTTCAATTATTAAAATCACATCCAAGGTACCTTTGTTTTTCCCTCAAAGGTTAGCATTCAGTACAGTTGGTTCCATCTCAGATAGTACCGTTTACTGTAGTTGCTGTGGTCAATTAAGTCATCTAAGGATGTAAGTTCAGTCGCCAGTCATGCCATCAATTTTTGAAGAACCCATAGGGCAAGACAAATAAATCAACATGGCACCCTCAGTCAGGGTAATAATAATCATCAGATGTGATCTATCTTGATTCTTAGGTCCACTGTGCACCACATTATTATTTTGACAAAATTAAGAAAATTTATATTCCTCACTTAATTTTTTATATTGTAAAAATACGATAAAATATTGGTTCAGGTTCCATCCTCATTCTTAATTTGTAAGCTGCTTTCACTTTACAGTATCCACTTTATATGATTTACAAGTTAAATAAAGACAGTGCTTGAGACTGAACCACAAGAAAAAAGTAATTGTGATAACGTAAATGAGTCTCATTACTTTAAACACTTTTTTCCACAAGTAAAAAATGAAACAATTTTCATAAAATATATTCAAGGAAATTAAACTCAGAAACTCATTAAAATAAATTCAATTTTATATCACCACTTTAAATGTAAAAGTATTAATATTTTCACTGAGGAGTATTCTTGGTGCCCTTTCACTTTTATTATTGTCTTTGAATGACTTTTTTTCATTTCAACAAACTATAATACCATGAGAAAAACTCCTTCTTATCTACTTCCGACAAACATTTCACGCTCTCAACAGTAATCTGAAATAGTCTTTTTGAAATAGTTGCCACATTGCTCTTCTGTTTTTGAACAGTCCTTTTTCAGAAATTAAAATAAAATTGAGGATATTGTCAACATCAAATCTGAATCTTAACCACCATTAAATTTTTTTCTCTGACATCAGGATCCATTCAAAAAAAAGAATGAATACATTACACGATTCTGGGATGTGTTTTACCACCTTGATCAAGATTATTTTCAATTTCCTCTCCGGTTGTTGATGTTGTAATGTACTAAAAACAAAGTTAGGGTAAGAGAAGATCAAAGTTTTTCATAAAAACAGTGCAATGAGATTTTTCAGATGAATCAAAAAACCAAACATGACTTTCATCAAAGGACACTGCTATCATTATTTTAATAAAGGTATACATTTTCCAACTGAACTCATTAAATATTTCATTTCTGAGGAAAAACTTATCTTCTTTTTTGTTTGTTTTTCATTCAACATACACAAAAAAATGATGCAATTTAACTTTTAGTGTGTCTGCTATGTAACTCTATTGATTTCTATTTCATCACCAAAAACATACACATTAAGAAACCTTTCAAAGATTCAAAAATGGGAAAATTATTTTCTGAGACTTATTTGTCACTCATATATTCTTTTCTCACTTTTTATGTATTTGCTGAGCTTTGAGCAAATATAAAAAAATCTCCCAGAGTTTTTGCCCCTTAGGCTCTGGCACAAAATAATAAGCAACAAAACTGTCCCACCAAAACCCCACCTATTCCCATTCTCTCTGTCACAATTGTGGTTGCTTAAGACTCAATAAAAGAGAGTAGAATAGATGACACTATATGTGACAAAACTTTCTCCATTTCAAATCCCTTTCTATTCCTCCCACCCTTTAAGAATTGTATCCAAATACCGAGAGGCAGTATGTGGCGTTATCTCAAACAGCCCATGAGCAACTTAAACTTGATGGGTAAAATTAATAACAGGATTTTCACTCAGACGTCAAATTGGTATCACAATAAAGTGAGAATGAAATTGCAACACATTAGTTGCAGGAAAGAAGATTAGAAAGCTAACCTTATCAAGACACTTATTTTTTGAAAGTTTTTTTTTCTTTTATGAAAATGTTCAATCTTAAACTCGAGCCACGGTTGCTACCTTGTTTAGATTGATAAAAATTGTTTAATAATAAATGCCTTTGAAATTTTCATGTTTTTGTCATCAAAACAAACCTTTCTGTTATTACAAAAGCAAGTTGAAGCTGATCTCGGAAGTCTTGAAAATTGGCATGATGATCTCTGTATAAGTTTTCACCCTACCATCTGTAACCAGGGGGATCTAAAGGAAGTTAAAGGATTTAAACCATTTAATTAATAATTGTCAGCAGAGGACATGTTATTAAGACTTACTCAAGCTTTGAAATTGATAACTCTTTAAATCAAGTGAATTGAAAAAAATTTCAAATTTAAAAGTCATAATTAAAATTTGCAGAAATATCCCAGTTTACAAAGTGATATAATAGGAGCTGAGACAATCTTTTTTTATTTTCACTCACAGTAAACTCACATCGTTTTTTTGTGCTTTATAAAAATGTCAATCCTTCCTCTAGTTCCATTATTTGTGAGTGTGGAGCCGATTTGCCCGGGGTGAAATGTTGCACTAACTCTTATCTTAGACTCTCGAGGCAATTGAGAGGAGGCAGAATGGCAAACCACAACAATGGCTTTTTCAAAAGAGAAAAAATACTAACTGTGTGGAAAAAGACACAACAAAAGCGATTAAGAGATTCCAACCAATGATGGCGAGTGATGAAAGGTTATGCTTTGAAGTTCAGAAAAAACAACTTTGATGCAAAAAATACAAATTCTTTTCAAAATGGAAAAGATACCACCATAACTGCCTAACATCAATATCCAAGGTTGACTTTATATAACTGGATCTGAAAACATCTCAAATACCATCGTGTAATTACATATTCATCAATATTTTATCAAAGTTTGAGTCTGAATAAGAACCAACATTATTAAGCAAGAAAATCAAAGTTGAGTTGGCTGTCTGAAAATATTTGCACTTTGTCTGCCCAAATTTATTGATTTGATGGATGGTTAGATATTATGTGAGGAAAGTGTAGGTGATGAGGTGAGTGGATAATGTATCTGTGCTAAGGAGTTATGCTCAAGTTGGGTGAGTGCAGGAAAAGAGTAAAGGAGTAAGGTAAGTGTGGGTTGTATCAGGGAGTGAAGTGAAATACGTCGAGTATGCATGAGTTCAGGGGGTATGGGAATGTTTGGGGAGTGCAAAAAAGGGGGGGGGTCTGCTGGGTTTGTGGTTGAGTATTGGAAAGTGCCATAAAATTCAGTGTGGTACTAGGGAGCATGAGGGAGTATAATATTAGCGAGTGTGATGCATCAGAGGTGAGAGATCGATAAACCGGAGGTCGAGAGAGATAGTTGTGATGTGAGCAATAAGCAAAATATCCCAGTGATGACCTTACCAATCAAGAAAAGAATCAGTGCTGAAATGTTCATTGATTGGAAATAGGGGCTTTTGTTACAAATCTGTATCAAGAAAATTTCTGGCTAATTTGAAGACAATAAAATAAATAGTCGGGAAAATATAAGCTGGAATGAGAACTTAAATGGCAACCTGCTTGGAATGACTTGCTTATTGGAAAGAAAGACAAACTAAAGGCAGCCTGTTTGCAAGACTGAGCTTTGAAAAAGTATAAAATGTTGTGGTGCAAAAAATAGGGAAATGAGCATATACTATGATAATATTATTGTGTGATAGTAAAAGGGAGTTCAGAGTAGTAGGAGATTAGCATAGAGTGTACACTTGGTAATATTACTAAGGTTGCTGTACCGGCTATTTGTATTTTAGTCAGACTCATACCTTTCAGAATACAAATTCGAAACCGTGTACTCTGTATTCATCATCTCTCTGAGTTTGGCAGTGAACCAAATTTCGATCAAAGTTATTTTCAGCCAGTATTTATATTTCATGGATAAAATGGTCATGCTACTCTGTATCAAAGTAACTCATAAATGTTGCCAATCGTGTGGCAGATGGGATCACTTTCAAGCTTCCCTTTAAAACAGCAGCAGCTGGTGACTTCTCCTAAATTTTTTTAGAGTTTCAGAACATGATAATCAAATTTTTTGTCTCATTTGATATTACCTTGCACATTATTTGTCTCCACAAAGTACTTTCAGTTGTGACTTTTAGGTCAGCCTCAAATCCCTCTTCAAATTCAGAGAGAAGCTCAGCAAGACCATTTCTTATCTGGAAAGTATCTTATTTACTTGGTTAGTTTGTAGAATTATGAAATTTCTTACTAAGAACCTTAATGATGATATGCTCATTAGTGTCTGTAAAATGAAAATGGGCAGACTCTGTGACATTTTCAGTTTTTTCGAAGTCCACCATAACAGTAAGACTCAAAAATAGTTCCCTGAAAATGGTTTTTTATATTGGCACTAAATGATCTTTTTGGATTTCCCAGTCCCACACGTACCTAAGTGGTCCAGTTTTTATTCTCCTGTAATTTGATTGAATTTCATTAGAAAAATTTAGAGCAAAATACGTTGAATCAGTACAAATATTACTTCGTTTTTTGTTCCTTAGATGGTCTGATTTCAAGACCTTCAGTCACAAGAGCTGCTGTCAAATACCAATTTCTTCCACAAGCAGAAACCTCCCCATCAGCAAGAATTCTCAGACATTCAGTCCGGATAATCTGTTTTTCAAAGATTTTATTAAAGCTAAAATTCAAAGTACACTTAAACTTACTTTGGCTTCTCTTGTGTATTCTCCAACAGATAACAAACAATCAGTGAGTTGAATTGCCCACTGGAATCTTTCCTTCTCATAGGCCTCTTTTAACTTTTCAAATACCTTTAAAAAAGAGCACTGATCAAATTAAATGTCAAAATTACTTCATGATTATTAAGAGGTTTGGGGTGGCTTTCAAGATGTTCCGCCTTCAAAAGTATATTTATAACTTTTCTCTTTGAAAAGTTGAACCTTTTCGCATCCACCAGCTAAGTCTATCATCATTTTAGCTTCCTCAGAGGGTGGAAGTGGGTGCAATTCGCTTGGATTTCCAGAGTACCACCCCATGTAGTTGCAAAAGACAGCTTTCACACTCCATTCCACTGTTCCATAAAACTCTTGTAAGTATGGGTGTTTTTGCTAGAGTTTTGTGAAAATTTTAATAGCGCTTTCAATTGTGTTTTAAAATAAAATTTATGGTTTTAGAGGCTTACCAGGTTTTCTGGAAGTCTTACCAATTGAGTTATTTCATTTGGATAAAGACCTGTGCAAGAAATTGTTTAGACTTTTTTATTTTAGATTTCAACGTATCCAGTTGAAACATTTTTCTTTACCTTTATTCATGTACCTCACAGTTTGATCGTGTACTATCTGAATTGCATCCCTATAGGCTGTTAGAGTTTCCATGATAACTTTTGAACCTTCAAGAGGCCTAAAATTTGAATCTAGAAGTTAAAATTACATATTTTATTAATATTTACAAAATGTCTCTTTTGATTACCCTCCCAAATCATAATTGGAAGATATATGACTTAGCTTGATTACTGCAGAATAAAAAAACTTTCTACCTTGTGTGTTGTGGAACCAGAGTTTCTGGTTCGAGCATCCTCATCATGTCAACAGCTTTAACCCACAACAAAGTGTCTCTTGAAGAAATTTCAATAACATTTTCTCGAAACTGAAAATCTAAATTTTGGTTTTTTACCTTGCCATAGTACCTCTAATTGCATACAGATTAGGAAAGGCCCTGTAAATATTGTCTGCTGGGAACAAAATCTTCTTGTCCGGCCACCAAACAATCATCTAAAATTTTTAATGTTTTCATTTTCTGAAAATACTAAATTGTACTCCATGTCTAAACTGTTTGGTAAAGGCAATATAGAATCCATCATTACTGATTTTCAATGACTACCTGATCTGCAGTCTCTCCAGGAGCATGATGAAGCTCCAATTCTATACCTGCTTCTTGAATGACCAACTTGTCTTTCACAAGATGAGTTGGATTTACTGCAAGACTTGTTGCTTGCTTTCCATCAAACCTTTCAAATTTAGAGACAATCTGACTTACTTTGTTCTAGAACTCAAAACAAGTAAGAATTTTAAAAACCTCAAGCTTATTCCTATTCCAGAATTTTCGTGTCCAGCGTCTTCCAAGTAGATACCGAATTGATATGCTGCCCTGATGAATGTAATTGGAGCTCTCACATTAAGAAGCTGCTTAAAGTAACTTTGAAGAGATTCATGAGCGTAAACCCTGTCACAAATTGATGTTGGAATTTTAAGTGTTGAGAGGGTGACTATTTTATAGATACCTGAGGTCCGGATAAACTTTCAAGAAGGCATCAATTCCATTTGCATGATCAGCATGAAAGTGTGTCAGTATAACTGCAACAACTGGTTTCTCAGGGACCATTGATTTGAAAGCTTCAATAACATCCTCTGCAGCTTCAATGCTTTCAAGAGTGTCGATGACAATACAAGATTTTTTTCCTTTATGAAGTTGTTCATTTATGATATGAAAATATTTTTATAGAAAAATCTATCTAGATCTCAACCTTCAATAAGAATACAATTGGCAAGGCCATATCCTATTGCAGCATGAACTTGACCTCTCACAGTCACAATTTCTTTTTTGTTTAACTCTCCGGTGTGGGAGGACAGCTTTTGGTGAGGTTTACCTTTCTTAACAGGTGTTTTCTTTGTTGATGTTGGGGTTTTTTTCTTTTGTTTGTCTGCTGCCCACTTCTTGGAAAGCCATTGATAAAGACTTGTAAGAATGGCTACAAAAAAAGCTATGCAGACAAGAACAGGATCTACCCCACCCTGTAAAGATGAACAACTTTAAAAATTTCATTAAATTATTTTCTCAAAATGTAAATTGATGCCCCTTTTTTTGTATGTGATAGATGAGGAAATTCTATAAACTACTTAAAATTTACCATCAAACTTCCTCCTTTAGAATTTTGCTGATTTTCTTTTGACATCTTCCCCTATCTTCACAACTAACAAGTTTTAAATGTTTATCCTCACTTCCCTTATCTTTAATTCCAGGTACTGAATACATAATCTACACTGATGAAATTTTACAAGGCACAAAAAAGATAATCAAAGGTGATCAGAATATATTTGTTCAGAAAAAATGTTTTGAACTAACTTTGACATTTTTGAAAAAGGCATTATAATGCTTTGCCAATAGCTTACTTAAAAAATTGCATTTTTAAATTTTTTCCATTTGAAAAATTCAAAGTAGACCAAAAAGCCGTCAGTAATGTAAATAATTTTTTGGTACCTTTAAGAACTGCATACAGTGAAAGACAACGAGGGTGAGAAATCATTATTTCAAGTTTTGTTTGCACACACCTATTTTGATATTTATGATTTAAAGCCTTCAACTCAGAGCCATCTCTAAACTTTTAATTTATAAGACCCCTGCCTTATTATTAACAGAAAGGCTTCAATATTCGTTTTGCCCAGAATTACAAGTTGGCAACAAGCAAATTACATCTACCATGTCGAAATAACAAGGTCGAGAGTGGCGAAAAATTGACATATTGAAAGAGGATCCATTAACAAAACTCACAAAACTTACCTAAAAACCTCATGATCCCAAAGACACTAAAAAGAAGGTCCTCAAGAAAAAACAAAACTAACATGAACTTGGTTTCCTTTTCCACTTGGACTAACCAGGAGCCCTGGCTTCCTGGGCTGGATTAATTCCATTCTAGATTTTCATTCAAGTCAGAAGACATTTAGTTTTTAAAAAAGTGTTTAAATAATTTATTAATAGAAAGGAGTTATCCCTTTTTCAAAATTTATAAGTGTTAAAAGAAGTCCACCTCTCTATAAGAGAAAAAGAGAATACAGAGTTTTAAGTAAGTCTTGCATTTTATTAGATTTATCAAAGGTTTTATTTCTTAAGGAGGTCAGGGTTTTTGGACAGGGTAAAATGCGACTCTGTTAAAAAGATGTTGGGATAAGTAGTCAAGAGGAAATCTTGGAGAATCCAGTGTGTGGTAGAACAGCCTTCTTCCAAGAACAACTTTTGAAATTCTTATACTTCTTTGCCATCTGAATATTCCTTGTTTTTATTGTTATAATACCCATATAAATACAAAATCATAACTTCTAAAACCCTTAGTTTGATTTAGGTGCTGCTTTTCTCTTTTCAATTTGAAAAGAAAGATGCCTGGACACTTGGAGTCAGAAAATATAACAGAAATGAGCTTGCTTATGACATCTTATTTTCCAAATAAAATTCAGGAAAGATAAATGGCCTTTTGCAGCCAACATGAGATTTGATATAATTTCTCTTTAAGTTCAGGGATGAGGATGGATCACAGTCTAACTACCCTTAAATAATTCATAAGAGTTGGATATAATTTCTGTATAAACTTACCATCACAAAAAACAAAATATCTCGGTTATAAAATATTTCCCAATCTCCTTGAAATAAAAATAAAGTTTAATCTTTCGCTTTTGTGGTCAGAATTTAAACAATTTATTAGTTGTCATGAATACAATTTTCAGAGCAAGGAAATTTGAAGGTTGGTACACAGCACTGGAAAAATTTGTAAATCAAAAATAACAATCATTTCCATTTGTAAAGGAAGAAAATCAGTACCTGGAGGACATAAAAGAACAATGCATTATTCGGACAGGTCTTAATTTTTGCTTTCCCAGCAGAGCAAACTATGTAAGTCAGGAAGGAGGATTTGGATGACACAAATCTTCTCCCATCAAAAGTTGGGTCCGAGCAGACTGAAAAATTAGGAAAATACCATTATTTCATCTACTTACAAGGGAGCTTCTTTTTTTGTAATCATGTCCTATCCAATCAAGTATCATTAACTTTTTTTACCATTCTTGGAGTCATTTTCAGTTTGCTTGGGAGTTGAACCAAAAATCTCCTCTGGGAATCTTGGAAATTTGAGCAACTCTTGACTTCGAAGCTTCTCATCAAAATAATGGTTAAGGTGTATCTTTTTTGGCATGAAAATAAACCTATTGGGTTTTCCTATCGATGAACCAGTGAAAAAAAAGAAAACACCATCATGTTGTCCTAGAAAAGAAAAAAACTCTTTCTTTGCTTCAATTACTATTTAATGATAAGTTTTGACTAGATGTTTACCAAGATGAAGATCATAAAGTTTATCATCGGTTTGAATCTGAAAAATAAAGTGACTTTATTTCACAAATAAAGCGATAAGCTTTACTTTGGAAATGATAATGAGATTTATAACTTATTTCAAACGCCCATCTATCTATCAATTATAAAATTAGGCTGTCTTTCATGTAAACTCATCATTTTGTACCTGACGAATGAATTCAACGAGGAGCAAGTCCCCTTGTTTTTCCGCCTTTGCAGAGATAAGATTTCTTGCTGGATCTATCCTCACCCCCTTCTTTCTTTCAATTTTAAAAAATGAGTTGCCATTAATATCTTTTAGCTGATTTTCCAAAGTTTTCCTTGAAAAATTTCTTAACAGTTATCATTCAAAGAAATTAAGTGAACTTACAATTCAATATGTTTGTCCTTGACAATTAGATCATCATCATCTACTTCAATGAAATCACTTCCTGTCTAAAGTGTTTTTTCTTCAAACTAAACTACTTTTAAAGTGAACTTTGTCAACAACTTACTATATTTTTCTCCAGAGAAAAACCTATTCCAGTTGAATTGATTCCTTTACCAATTATGACAAACTTGACCTCATTCGGATGTTTTTCCTTGAACCATTTGATAACAAATCGGCAGTTACCAATGCTAAAAAATATAACCTTTTAGGTCCAAATGCTCAAATAAGATAACTGTAGAGAGCGCATATGCATGAACCTTATGCGATCTCGTAAGCTGAATAGTGCTAACCCAGTATAATCACACCTGCCACTTGTGGTGGTAAAATTATGAAATAAAAGTCTGAGGAAATACTCCAAGTACTTTATTGAAAAATATAAGGATAAAAATTTATTTCCAAACTTAAAACTAAGGCCTAATTATCACGCACAATCTTGTGTCTAAGAATAGCAGAAAATAACAAGTTGACGCCTGGTTCAGTGTGCAAGCTTATTTATCAATGTGGGAAACAGGAGCGTAGTGATCAAGTGTGCTTAGGAATCAGTTGTGTGGATTGTTAGATTGCTTGATAAAAAAGAATAAAGAACTGAAATCCTTTTGGGCTATCTACATGAATTTACCTGTTTTGGTCACATTCCTTGGGGTACTTGTAGTAACCAAGCAAACTATCTAGAAGGTCAAAATTTATCAGATACAACCATTTCATATTCAGCATCAAATTACCAGGTAAGTCTTGTCCATCTTCTGAACTGTTTGTTGACACAGAAGGACCATCTTTTTTCTTCTGGACTCTGAAGCTAGAAAGAGAGCATTTTTGATCTTAAAAGGCCACTTTAAATATTTGATGCATGAATGAGAATCGTAACCTTGGCTGTGTGGATCCTTTGAACTTTGCTGGTAAAATTGTTTTGCTTTCAATATTTTTGTTGACCTCTATAAATAAAATGCATTATAGTAGATGTTACTTACAGTTTGACTTTTATTCACTAGATTACCTTTACTCCCCTCTGTGTCTTCTTCCTTGTCTTCATCTTTTTTCTCATCGCCCACACTTGGCTCATTTTCAGTTTCTTCTTCTTTGCCGTCTGTTTTCTTTGACTCTGACTTTTCAGATCCATCATCCTGTGAGCCAATTTCGTGAAATTTGTCAAGATCTTTTAATTGTATTTCTTTTTCAAAGTACAGCTTTTTGCACAGTAGATATGAATCTTAATTTTTTGCTATTCAATACCTCAGAAGTGTAAGCATCGTCTCCATTTGAACCTTTTGGTGCTTCGTCCTGAAAGAGATAAGTATAATAATTACTAGCTTATTTATCTACCTTTTTCAAATGTTTATTTTCAAAAACTAAGTACATTTTCATCCTCATTCTCAGTGTCAGCCTCTTCATAGGTTTGTGAATCATTGGCATCGTCATCTGAGCTTGTCTCCTGAATTATAAATTAATCTTATTCAAACTTTTTCAAAAAAAACCTCAATTGGCCTTTATACTTTAAAGTTGCCATTTTGAAAACAATATTCAAGCAATAAACTTTGCCTTAAAAGAAAATAACTTGCCTCTTCCTGTGCATCTTCATTCTCATTATTGTCTTTCAACGCTTGACCATTATTTCCGATTCTTACAACATTTTTTACCTAAAAGATTCAGCTTCTCTGAATGGTTTGTTCGAAGATTTTGGTTTTTTGTCAGCAAAGTTTAAATTAACAAAACCACTTTGCTATTTTCATATCTGATAAAACTGGTGAAAAAAGGAAAAGAGTTACCAAGAGTTCACGGGTTGTAGTTGTTGTTGTTGTTGTGATTCCTTTAACTATTGAAAATAAAAAATTAAGTAAGTTGAATTCATATAAAAAATGAGCAAAATTTTGCCTTCCGAATCGCCACTCTTTCGACTGTTAGCTTGAGGAGCCAGAGTTGGAATTTTCAAATTTGTTTTTCCCTCATCCTCATAATCTTCATCATTTTCAGGTATGGTATCTACATCTAGATTAATCTTTGATCTTATTTTTCAAATTTACATCTTTAAATTAAAAGGAATAAATACCTATTGTATTGTTATTTGTTTTCTTCAAAGAATCCTTAACATTCGCTTTACTCTTCTTTGATTGCTTTTTCGATTTCTTTTTTGGTTCTGTTGTCATACTTTTCCCCATTGTGGTTGCCATTTTCGTTGGTTTTGATGGAGTCTGACCATTTTTTGGTTCCAGAGTCGTTTCAACACTTTTAGAAGATCCTGTTTGACGCCAAAATATAAAATAATCTGGCAAATCTGAATTAAGTTATAATCTACCCTTAGATTTCTTTCCTTGGCTTTTTTCATTCTTTTCTTTATTGTCCTCTCCTGTTTTAATGCATTTTGCCTTTTCACATTTAAAGCTGTTGTTAGGACAGTCATCATTTACAAAACATTCATCCTGACAATAGTCCTCACGACAAATTTTTCCATCTGTACAATCATTATTGGTGGTGCAAAACTTTATATCTTTGAGCTAAATTAAGATGAAAGAATCAATTTGAAACTTTATTCTAAATAGATATGAAAGTGATTTCACCGCAGGCTCAGTTTCAACAAATTCTTCATCAATTTTTGAATCATCTGATCTTTTGATTTGAGACCGTAATTCTAGATTTTTTATCACAATGTTTTTTAACATTCAATGATTTTTTATTGCAAAAAAAATTGACTCACTTGGTGAAATATTGTCTTCGCTGGCAACAATCTATTTCCATAAAATTTCTGCTGAGTATGAATAAATTGTAAAGTTGTTTTGACATATGAGACTTAAAAAAATACAATATTTGTTAAGGCATCACCTGGCAGGTTTCATTGATGCAATCAAATTTTGTCTGGCAGTCATTCTTGCTCTTACAAGTGGAGCCCTTGTCCCCAGAATCTGGCAATGACATGTTTTTAGGTAGTAGCCATGAATGGAATTTTCATAAAGTTTTGTTAAGTTTACCTTTGGATAAAGTTTCACCAGTTGTTAAATTCTGCCCTCGTGCATCTATGTAAAAGAAGTTTGCAAAATAACCATCTCCAGAGTCTTTTAGTTTAGCTTCAAAAATGTAGGGCTTGATGTGAAAGTCACCACGACTTTCACCATCATCAGGTTTTCTAAAAGTTTTCTGTGGAAAAGAAGGTTTGTTTTTCAAAAGTTTAAATTTTTCTCAGGCCTCATTTCTTTGAAATATGCCAAAATATAAAAATGTTTATTTTTTATAACATAAATATTGATTTATTTAAAAAGTAGCTGTAAAAGAGAGGTCACTGACTAAAAACTAAGATCTAAGGTTTTGGGTTCAATCAACGGCAATGACAGCAATTTTTCCACTCTGATTGCAAAAAATCAACAAGGTACCCTTACTCATATGCAATCAGGTCAATAATACACTGCAGTGACTATAATGGCTTGACTCTAATAAAATTATTAAGGGTGCATTAACATTGGTTGAGTTTATACTGGTCATGATCATAATCACTATTATTAAAAGGGGTCGCCTAACAGCACAGTACTGAGTGGTTCAATCCCAGGTACCGACCTCGAGTTGGTAAAACCATTAAAAAGACCCGAATCCCAGCAATAGATGACCTGTAATGCACCAAATAAAAAAAGGTGTTCTGGCCTTTTTGATAAAACAATTATCATTATCAATTAAAATTCTGCACTTTTCAGCGTCAATTCATGTTTTTTTGATTGGAAATCATTTTAATTCATCCTTTGTAAGAGACCTTATTTCAATTTGATTCATAATTTTCCTGTGATGAATTTTGAAAACACCATGCTGGATACTCAGTCAGTTCCTACCCTCTTCTATCCTTTTTAAAGTCTATATTATTTACTTTTTAAACAATTTTTTCTTGATTTGAGAGTTTTTCCAAACAAAATTTCCTCGAAGTTTACCTGCCAAGGTTTAGTGACTTTCATCTTAGTTTTGAGCTTTTATCTTTATTTCTATGAACTGCATTGCTTTATCATATATTTATAGTTTTTATTAATCTTTGCAGTACGTATGATAATAATCTGATGGAATTGTGGTTTTCTATAACCAACCAAGGATTCAAAGGTTCAAAGACTTCTCCTAACTTTCGGACTATTTTGTCTTTTGTAAAACTCATAGGTAAATCGAGATTACCTTATCAAAATGGGTCATATTTTTAGTGTCAATTTTTCTTTTTTGCTCAATGACAATTGCAACCATCCGCTGAAGACCTGCAGCCTGAGCATGTTGATAATCCGGAGAATACTCGATGATTTGTTCGCCTTTTTTCAGATCAGACTCGGGTATGTTCATGATCACAAGATGTTGCCATTCAGCCTGACATGTATTTCATATTTGATACTTTTTCAAGACCACAAAGAAATCAATAATATTACCTCAAAAGGCTCTTCCCTGTTTGGTACATCAGGGTTCAGCAAAAAGAGTGAATAAATGGATCCCTTTTTGGAATCCCATTCAAAAGTTGGCATCTCTCGCAGCTCAGAAATGCTGTGGGTTGAGGCTGTCTCAATGAGTTTTCCATCAGGTTTTGTTTTTATTTTAACCAAGTGTTCTGGTATCTTCCTCAAAACATCCGGTTGAATGCCATGTTCCTTGAAGGTCTGACGCCATTTTTCTAAAATATGTGTCTGTTCAGCTTTAAAAATGAGCAAAACTTATTGGCTTTTTGAGCTGTATTGTAAACTAGTTTTTCTGTGTTAATAACTTTTTTGGAATACATTCTTACCTTTTGGTTTTGGTTCTTTAGCTTTCACGACAGGAAAACTTGACAATAACACAAAAGTAAAGAGAATCAAAATTTTTGTATCCATTTATATGCTGAAGTAATCCTACATTCCATTTTGTAGCTTCAATTATGAAAAACAATCAAGCTAAAAGGCATCTCTGCTGTAATTGTTTCGTTTTACCTTGCATTAGAAAATTAAAATAAAAAAGGAATTGATTTATGTTCTGCCAATCGATCTCATTTCAAAGTGCTTTTGACTCTGCATAAGGTAACTTGTGAAAGAAGCAAAATGTGATTGATTGCAAAAATGTTTGAGACGATAAAAAATAAATTTGTAATTTTGTAGTACAAACAAAGATTCTAAATCCAAAAAATACTCTTTTATCCATATCAGTACCTATAAAATTATAACAATCTGATCGATAATTTTGGAGCCATTCATGTGGGGATTATGCATGCTAAATTTCAGGCCTCTAGCTTCACTGTTGTGTGGGGAGAATGAGGTGACGGATGCACCCGTGCCGTCATGCCCTATCCCTATCATAAAATTCCTGCATTAGGTACATGAGCTTCCTCAGCCCAACCCTGGGGGGACAGGGCCTGGGGGCTAAAATAAAAACTTTTGAAATTGAGAGAAATATTTTGATGCTGACCTGCTAAAAGCTATTTTGCAGGGTGCCTTTTCCCATTAATCTTTTTGTTCCATAGCTACCCAACTCTAGGCTATGGTGGGCATGAACACTAACTGTTAATGGAGAGAAAATTATAAGGTAAAAGATATCTCCCACGAAAATGTGAGTAATAATAATATTCTTAGTTTAAACTGTTTTCTTTAATACATTTGCTTTGATTAAAATTCAACTTGATGACACTTGGTTCTCAAAGAAACATTTATAAAAATATGTTAGATAAAACCCTTTAGACTATAATATAAGCTCTCTGCACTTTGAGCTCAAATATCTCATCTCCTTGACAAAAATTGAAAAAATACTTCCCAGGATTTTAGGATGCAGTGTCTCTGATGTTCCTAAGCAGAAATCTAAATAAAATAAAAATAAAAGTGCTGGCATGGCTGGTGATTGAGCCCAAAAACTTAGGTCCCATGGCATAATTCTTGCTTTTCCAAATAAATTTAGGCAACGCTAGTTATCCTTACCTTTTTACTTTAAAAATGAGTTTCCAGAATGAATTAAAATGACATGAAAAATCATTCCATTAAAAAAGTATCATATAGCAGAGTCAAAACTACAGCCAATTAATTGATTTAGGTGTAGAAGAGTGCAATCCGGATTCTCCCCAAAAATTGTTCCAGCTAGCAGTCATTTTGTTGTAGAAAAATTATTTGATTGCCTTTTTTAGTTTTGATAAACTAATTTGTTGCCAATTTGAAAACGATGTTAAACAACAAAGAAGATCAAGGAGCAAAGAAGATGATTAAATTTTAGTTTCATCCACTGCCATAATGATGAAAGGAATCCTAAGTTTACCGAATGAGAATTTGCCCAGAAGGTTTTTTATTAAATATGTATAAACCAACCTGAGGCTTAAATTAAGCAAAATTAGAATTCAAAGAAGACCAAATATTTGTCTGCGGTCTTATTGGAATATAAATTGAATCAAATTTGAGAATTATTACCCTCAATTATCCTTGATCCTGAAGTCTATTTTTTATCTTTTATTTACTTTTATAGGCAAAACTTTTACTTTAAGATTTTGCCCTTTTTCTTTGTATAATTTATTTCTTCCTCTCTTTCTCTTTTTCTTATATATAAAAATGGGCCTACAGATGTTTGTTTGTCTGTCTGTCTGATGGTATGTGGAGATCTAATGGAAATCCAAACCCCTGCATTGATCTTGATGAAATTTTTGCACACACATCAACACCTGTCCAAGGAAGGTTTTGGTGCAGGTTTGACCCCTCCCCCTGGGCCTGGGGGGCCTAAAAAACTAAAAGCTGAAGGAAACATTTTTGAAAACTGTTTACAAAGCAAAAAATGTTCAGCAGGTTGCAAATTGACCCATGCAGTACTGGGTACCTCAGCAAGTTTTGAATAAAACAAAATTGATTTATTTAAAAATATCAAACAAAATAGTGAACTAAATTAAATAAATTTTGTTTACAAAAGAAAGTAAATTTTCTAACCATTCAGATTTCTGGACAATTCAGGTTTAGCCCCTCTAATTATTTGGAAGTCTTGCAAATTTCAGTTTTTTAATATTGTGTTACTTTGAGAGCAAACCATTTCCAATTTTTGTTACTTTATATCTTTCAATATGACCTTAGTAAAAGTATTCATAAGCCATATAGACTAAGAAAATCATTTAAAATACCGTAACAACCTTTGGTTTTGATCGTATTTTAATTCACTTTTATAGGATTGGTTTTTCTATATTTATAAAATGTGTGAAAAGGTCACAATTTATCATAGTAAAGTCTTTTGTTCTAGTGTGAAACGTGTATGAAAAAGTCCCGTTCAAAAACTTGATTCGCTATACGTGCATCCTGAGGGTGGGTGTGGGTGTAAAATCACCACTACCACTGAATTGGCAAGGTGAGTGCTAAGAATCTTTTGTGTACAAGAGTAGGTTAGCTGGAATCAACTCACAGTGAAGTTTCTCCAAAACTGCACAATAATGGAAACATAGATTTTTACAAATACTTTTTGAATTGGAAACAGATCAAAATTATTATCTCATTCTCTATTGATGTTTTAGCTTATTAGTGTAATTCAATCTTTATCAGTTCGTTAGTTAGTCAGAGAGAAATGATGTGTGTGAGGAAAAGAGGGGGGTGTGAACCCCACCTGCTTCGGCCTTATCTTCCGTTCCGTCTAGTCAGGCAACGCAAGTCTTAACAGCAAAGCATATCCACACATACATTCATCCATCTTACCAACCTGGATATGTACTAAGACTTTTTTTTCTGTGCCGTGCAACTCTTCAAACACATCAAGGTGAAATCAGGCGCTACACTTTTTTTTAGAAAATGAAACTTTTACTAGATTTGACAGTGTCAAGTGAGAAAGAAGTGAGTTTTTTGGAATAAAATCAACCACTTGATTATATTGATAGTGGAGTTAAACAATGAATCATGTGTTAAAGTTCAAATGAAAATAGTGTCTGTTGTTAAAAAGCACGTGTTTGATGTTTCAGCTTTGTTGCAACAGGATAAGGAAAGTAAGTAAATACTGAAAGGTTGACCTCAATAATGATGGTTTTTTTAAATATGCTTTGGCATTAAAATTTTTCTGCTTTTATCGCGTTTGAACCCATATATTGGACAAATACCATGAAAGACAAACATGAAACTGGTTTTTGGTTTCAGCTCGACAACACAAAAAGCAGCAACATTAGGCTTGATGTTACTAATGACATTTTAGTTTCTTTTGAAATGCTATGGTCTCTCTAAAGAAAGATTAAAACTTTTGGCAAGTTATGGAAAAAAACATTTGTAAAATTAATTTGTGAGTGCAAAAAAATAACATTTTTAAATGTTAATCTTCATTAAATCAACGAGAGTAAAATCATATTTGATGGGAAAAAACTATTTTGGCAAATGAAATTTCTCTCTAATGCCAATAGCTTTGGCCTCTAATGTGTTTTTCAATTTAGGGCAAACGAATTTTAAAGCTCAATTGAGTATTGAAAAAGTTTCAATTTGAATGTGAAATTCGTTTAAAACAATTTGCCCTTTGCAAATCTCTAGTGTATCCTTATCAAGGCAAAAAGCAAATATATGCCTATATCTAAAATTTCTGACCTCATCAATTTCGAAATCTGATACAAATCAAATGGAAATTAATTAAAATAGCTCTTTTCAATTTTTTTATACCTCATTACTTTTTTAATTATGCAGCAATAAAATATGATTGATAAGTTTAGCTAGACTATATAGTTAACTAAAACTGCAAATACACTGTTAAAGAAATTTTCAGTTAACAAATTTGTAATGTTAAAAAAATTCATATCTGAACTTGATGGTTAAAAAGAAAAAATGGTCTTGCAAGAAAAGGCATGCTTTCCAAATCGTAAATGTTTCTTAAATATTTAATGGTTTGGCTCATAAATAAAAGATTCATTTAGATTTGCTTCCAAAATCAGATAGCTTTTAAAACGATCATCGAGTTTGAAAAGCAGAAAGAGCCGTAATTTATGATGAAATAAGATATCTTAATGTACAATATGTTTGTTTTCAAAAAAAAATTCAACATATAGAAGTTCTTTTTGAAATTTTATCATTTGAAGCTTTGGATTGGATATTTTCTGAGAATGTGGAATTTGTTTGGTGAATAAACCCATTTTATCTTTTGTGAACAATTAATCTGTAATTTAATTTTCCAATCTGAAAAAAACTTCAAAGATTGTTCCTGAGAAGTTTGTAAGGAACGTTGGAGAAGATTTAACTCATCTGGCAAAAAATTCTCAAACATCATTTGCATAGAATTCAAATTCTTTTCAGTTTCAAGACTTTCATTAAACTGAAACGATAATTTCAGAGGATTACAAATATGCCTATAAACATGTTTTACATGAACCCTCAAATGAATAAACTGATTCACAATATACTGGGGAAGGTTTTGAAAATCCATCTATGAAAAAAGATATAGTGTCTTCACAAAGCTTTCTGTTTTTATCTTCTTATCTGGAAAAGTTTACTGAAGAAAAGTTCCCCTAAAGGATTTTCCAAAACGATTCTTGAAAGCGAGAATTTGTTTACACCTTTGTATATGATGATGATACACTAAAATATTCATCTCTGTTTGTTGCTACAATAGATAAAAATTGATATTTTAAAATAGGTTTATATTCCATTTCGAGGGAAAATTTTATGTTTTCAAGGTTTCCCTTCAACAAGAAAGTTAATTTAGTTTTGCATGCCAACTAATCTTAATGCGTTTTCTGTTGAAATGCTGAAGTCGTTTTCCGATGATATTGTAGATTACTTTCAGATAAGAAATTTTATCTGAAGAAATTATGAAGTAGCTGGTACCCTTAGACTTTGAGTGTTTCGACCAAATTGTGCCAGAATGCAAAAAAGTTGTTTAGCCTGGAACTTTCTTGTTTGAGCTAAGATGGATTTCCTAGGACGAGGGCATCTTTGGAAAAAGGGGAAAAAAGTTTTTTCCCCAATAGCCTGTGCAGTGGAACGGAAATATTTTATAAAAAAAAAATACTTGCTCGAAACTTATTGTTCCATACTTTGGTGAAAACTTTCCGTAGGAAACTTTCAGAATGATCCTCTCAGTAGCTCAATCCTTTTTTGCTTGTGTCTCCAAATGAAAATTGAAAATCCTAAACTGAATAGCAATCAAGTTCAAACTTTCATATAAAAGTGAAGGCTCTCTTTGTGTTCAATTTCAATGCCAAAAGACTTATTCTGTCAAAGATGCTTAAATCACAAAGTGTCAACACGCTATCGACTTATTTGAAAGTGAAAAGAAAATTTGATGCAAAGTTCTCCAAAGAAAATTTAAATTTCATTTTCTTAATACATGAAGCTTTATGTTAATGGTACAAACTAATCAAGTAACTTTGCTAAATAAAGGTAAACTTTTTGAAGTAGTTTTTCAAACTTAGTTTCATCGAATTTTTTTTTCAATTCACTAAACTATCTCTCACTTTTTTCAGTTAAAATTCTTTGCATGAAGTTGATAGAAATTCAATTCAATTTGCTAATATTTTTCTCAAGAATAAAGTTTGGAAATAGGATCGAATGTGAGAAAAAGTGAGTCCAAGGTTTTGCTTTTCTGTCGACTTGCGATCTTTACATATAGACACTTTAATTTTGAGACTTCATTTAAAGAGAGAGGAACCATTCTGACAATAACATCTGCTTGAAGGTCTACATAGTAGTAGTTTTGGAAAAAAGTTGCCATTCGCAACACCATCTGGGTTTGACAGGTAAATTTTTAGACACTTTTTTTGGCCTAATCTTATAAGTCTTCAAGCTTCTAAATATTAGATGCCATGTTCAAAGATGACTTTAGATGAAAAATAAATATTTGAATCTTTTTACTTCAAGTCCTCTCATGAAGTCTCTTTTAATTTCTTTTTCAAAGTGAAAGAAAAAAACCTATTTTTTCATGTATGTTGTTAGAATTTGATGAAACTTTTGATGTAAAATTTTATGAAAAAGTTTATTCAAGAAAATTTATTTTCAAATTGAAGAAGACAGACAAAATTACTCTAGAATATATGGTACTCTGGGGCCAAACTTTTATCATGAATGCACTCCAATCAGAGCAAAAAATTGCACAAATTGAAAGTGTGATGAGGATTGTTTATTTGTGTGTGTTCCCATATTCCCAGAAAGACTGATACTTATATTCTCAAATGCATTTCATGTTGTAACATACTTTGAATAGATTTTTGCTTCGTGAGAGAATTGCAGAATGGCGTTTCAGAAATAAAATGAAAAGGAAGACAGAAAAGTCAGGAAGTGTTTTCCATGGCCCAAACTGGTGGAAAATATGGAACAAACATATTGGCAGGAAAAGGCTGCATGGACAATCAGTGTAGAGAAGACATTTCTCATATGGGGATAAAAGCAAAGATTGCTTTCAAAAACAAAAATAGGAGGCCTTTCACCCAAACGATTTTAGTGCTTTATGTTTCTCAAGCCTGTTTCTTTGAAAAGCTACAAGTTTAACAGATTAACTTTGACATTTGAAGATGACATTATTTAAGGCACAACATCAACGGAATGTCAGTTTAAATCCTCAAGATAAACTTTGTGAGAGGCTT
>Ga0194133_10002989_pt1 | contig 24820 bp, 22 predicted proteins | sample TA2KigOf40mmetaG_FD_155448 | JGI IMG/M metagenome (GOLD analysis project Ga0194133, IMG submission 155448) | Freshwater microbial communities from Lake Tanganyika, Tanzania - TA2015055 Kigoma Offshore 40m | ecosystem: Environmental > Aquatic > Freshwater > Lake | place: Tanzania: Lake... | reverse complement strand
TCCCGCTCCTCGCTCTCCTCGCCCTCCGCCTCCCCGCCCAATCGCTCCCACAGCTCCCGCCCGCCGTCGTCACCGCGACGCGGCTGCCGGGACTTCGCGTCGCGCCGACGGCCACCGCCACCGTCCTTGACGGGGCGACACTCCGCGCCGAAGGGGTGACGCACGTGGCGGATGCGCTGCGGCGGGTGCCCGGACTCACGGTGACGCGGGTCTCGAGCGCGGGGTCGCAGGTCGCGCTCTTCCTGCGGGGTGGACAATCGAACTACGTGCGCGTCCTCGTCGACGGCGTCCCCGTGAACGAACCCGGCGGCGTCCTCGACCTCGGACGCATCACGCTCGATGAGATCGAGCGCATCGAGGTGGTGCGCGGGCCCGCGAGCGTCCTCTACGGCTCGGAGGCGGTCTCCGGCGTCATCCAGCTCTTCACGCGACGGAGCACCGGCCCCCGCACGAGCGCGGAGGTCGGGGCGGGGAACTACGGCACGCAGCGGCTCTCGCTCGGTCGCGATGGTCGGCTCGCAGGGGCCGCGTGGACCCTGCAGGGGGACCGCCACTTCACTGGGGGCGTCCTCCCGTTCAACAACGCCTATCGCAACGAGGGCGTGAGCGCCTCGCTTGCGACCGGTGGAGGCGGGCGCACCGACCTGCGCCTCACCGGGCGTTTCAACAGCTCCGCGTATCGGTATCCCACCGACTTCGCCGGTCGACTGGAGGATCGCAACAGCGAGCGCGTCGATCACCGGCTCCTCGCTGGGCTCGACGCCGGCGTCCGGTGGACCCCGCGGCTCGAGACGCGGCTCGCCCTCTCGACCGCTGAGGGGTCGCCGCGGACGAATGACGGCCCCGACGGCCCCGGGGACACGCTCGGCTTCTACGGCTATTACTCGCGCGGCACCGTCGTCCGTCGGCTCGCCGATCTGCGCACGACGCTCCGCACGGGGGCACAGGGCGCGGTGACGCTCGGTGGGGAGTTCTCCCGCGACACCGAGCGCAGTCGCGACCTCTCGGTCAGCGCCGAGGCGGAGTACACGTCGAGCTTCCGCGCGGCGCGCGAGAACCGCGCGCTCTACCTGCAGGCTGTGGATGAGCGCGGTCCCGTGAGCGTGCAGGTGGGGGGGCGGCTCGACGAGAACAGCACCTTCGGCACCTTCCGCACGATGCGGGCGGGCGCGGCGTGGCGGCTCGCCCCGGTGCTCCGGCTCCGCGCGTCCGTCGGGAACGCCTTCAAGGCGCCGAGCTTCTACGAGAACTTCGCGACGGGGTTCGTCACCGGGAACGCGACGCTCCGTCCCGAGCGCGCCCACTCCGCCGAGGTCGGGGTGGAGGCCGTCGTCGGCGGGGCGCTCGTCCGGGTGACCGGGTTCCAGCAGCGCTTCCGTGACCTGATCCAGTACACGGGGCTCCCGCCCGCCGAGGGCGCACCGAACTACTTCAACATCGCCGCGGCGAACGCCGGCGGTGTCGAGGTCGAGACCACGATTCCTGAAGTCCTCGGCTTCCGTGGAACAGCGCAGTACACGTGGACCGACACGCGCGTGACCGATGCCGGCTTCGATGCCGGGGAGGCGGCGAACTTCGTGACCGGCGGTCGGTTGATCCGCCGGCCCGAGCACGGCGCGAGCATCGCGCTCACCCGCTCGGTCGTGGCCGGCGGGGTACTCTCGGTCGCGGCGACGTACGTCGGGCGGCGCGCGGACCGCGACTTCTCGGGCTGGCCGACGACCGCGGTCGATCTCGATGCCGTGACGACCCTCGACCTCGGTCTGGATCTCCCGGTGCCCTTCACGCGGGACTGGCACCTCGTGGCGCGGGCGGACAATGCGTTGGATGCCCGCTACGAGATGATCCGCGGGTTCGCCGCGCCGGGGCGGACCTGGTACCTCGGGGTGCGCGGCACGCGGTGAGGCCCGGCGGGCGTGGCGGAGTAGCTTTGACCCGTGCTCCTCACCGACGCCCTCGTCCTGCACGCCTTCGACTACCGGGAGACGTCGCGCATCGTCCGACTCGCGACGCGCCACGCCGGCGTCGTCAGCGCCGTCGCGCGCGGGGCCCGGCGCCCGAAGAGTCGATTCGGCTCGGGGCTCGACCTGTTCATGAGCGGGGTGGCGCACCTGGTGCTCCACCCCACCGCGGATCTCCACGCGCTCCACGCGTTCGATGTCGGTCGGGCGCGGCCGGGGCTCGGCGACTCACTCGCCCGCTTCCGGGCGGCGAGCGCGCTGGGCGAGCTCGGGCTCCGGGTCGGCCCGGAGGATCCCGGCGGGGCGGTCTTTAATGCGCTTACGGCAGGGTTCGACGCCATCGCGACGGCGTCGGATCCGCTGGTGTGCACCGAGACCCTCGGCGCCGCGTGGCGCTTGGTCTCGGCGGTGGGGGTCGCCCCCGCGTTGACGCACTGCGCGGCGTGTGATCGGCCACTGGAGGCGGACGAGCCGGCACGCTTCGCGCCGCGCGCGGGCGGGGCGCTCTGTCGCGTCTGCGCGGCCCTGGCGCCCGGGGCGCGACCGATCCCCGCAGAGGCACGTGCCGCCCTCGCCGCCTGGTTAATCGGTGAGGCCGTTCACCTCGAGGAGGGACCGGTCCGTCGCGCGCACCGGCGCCTCCTCCGCGAGTTCGTCGAGGAACATCTCGCGGACCGCGCCCCGCTCCGTGCCTGGCGGGCGTGGGAGACGGAGGACGCGTGATCCTCGGCACCGCGGGCCACATCGACCACGGCAAGACCGCCCTGGTGCGCGCGCTCACCGGAGTCGAGACCGACCGTCTCCCCGAGGAGCGGCGCCGCGGCATCACCATCGCGCTCGGCTTCGCGCCCCTGCGGCTCGAGGGGCTCCCCCCGATCGGCGTCGTCGATGTCCCCGGGCACGAGGCCTTCGTGCGCACGATGCTCGCGGGCGCGAGCGGAATCGACGTGGCGCTCCTCGTCGTCGCCGCCGATGAGGGAGTGAAGCCGCAGACGCGCGAGCATCTGGAGATCGTCCGCCTCCTCGCGGTGCCGCGGCTCGTCGTCGCCCTCACCAAGTGCGATCTCGTTGATGCGGTGCGCGCGGCCGCGACCGACGCCGAGGTGCGTGCGCTGCTCGCCGCCACGCCGTACGCGGACGCGGAACGCTGTGCGGTGTCGAGCGTGACCGGGGAGGGGCTGGAGGCCCTCCGTGCGGCGATCACCCGCGCGGCGCACGCCGTCCCGGGTCGGACCGACGCCGATCCCTGGCGACTCCCCGTCGATCGCGTCTTCTCCGTACGCGGCACGGGGACCGTGGTGACCGGCACCGCGTGGAGCGGCCGGTTGACGAAGGAGGCGTCGGTGCGTCTGCTGCCGCTCGGACGGGAGGCGCGGGTGCGCACGATCGAGGTGCACGGGGCCGCGGTGGAGGAGGCGCGCGGCGGGGCCCGTGTCGCCCTCGCCCTCGCCGGACTCGCCCGCGAGGAGGTCCCACTCGATGCGGTCCTCGTGCGCGCGGATGAGCCCTGGGAATCGACCCGCGTGCTGCGTGCGGATGTGACGCTGGTGCAGGACGCGGAGCCCATCGGCCCACGGCATCGCCTCCGCTTCCACGTCGGCACGGCCGATGTGGGCGCCCGGTGCGTCGCGCTGGGTGGACCGCTCGTCGGCGGTGAGCCGCGCGCGGTGCGGATCGTCCTCGATGCGCCGGTGGTCCTGCGAGCGGGCGATCGGTTCGTCCTCCGTGGCGGGGCGCGAACCGGGACGCTTGGTGGGGGGTGTGTCACCGATCCGCTCCCGACGTCGGCGCGGGCGCGCCCCTGGTCGCACCCGGGCGCGAGCGACGCCGTCCGGCTCGGCTGGATGCTCGATGAGGCGGCGGCGACTGGGCTCGCACTCGCGCCTCTCCCGCAGCGACTCGGTCGACGCGTGGCGGAGGTGCAACGGCTCGTCCGAGGGCTCGATCGGGTCGTCGAGCTCGACGGCCGACTCCTCCGTGCGGAGCAGCTGGACGGCGCGCGGCAGCGGCTCCTCGAGATCGTCGACGCGGCGCACGCGGCCAATCCCCTCGCCCCCGGGTGCGACCGGCAGACCGCGCGGGGCGCCCTGCGTGTGGCACCGCTGGTCGCCGACGAGGTGATTCGCCGCGCCGAGCGCGCGGGCCACCTCGTGGGAGAGGGACCGTGGTTACGGCGACCGACGCATCGGCCCGCCGACGATGTCGGCGTCCGCTCGCGGCGCGACGCGGTGCGGGCTCGGCTCGAGACGGCCGGCGCTACCCCACCGTCCCGCACGGAGCTCATCGCGGAGTTCGGGAAGGACGTCATCCCGATCCTCCGGCAACTGGAAGAGGAGCGGGCCATCGTCTCGGTCGCGATGGATTGGTGGTTCAGCGTCGGGGCGGTCCGCGATCTGCTCGCTCGGCTGAGGGCGTTCGTCCGTCCCGGCGTCCGCTACGCGCCATCCGAGCTACGCGAGCCCCTCGGCATCACTCGGAAATGGCTCATCCCGTTCCTTGAGTGGTGCGATCGCCGTGGGATCTCACGCCGCGAGGGGGACGGGCGTGTCTTCCGCGAGGTGCCGGCCGAACCCTGACGGCCAGGCGAATCGGCAGAGCCCGGTGCCATCGCGTCGCGCCGTCCCGCCGATTCGGCCGAAGCGCTTTGGCCGAGGAATTGCGCACTCGGCGGGTATCAGCGGGAGGGTGTGCCGTGTGCCTGCGCCTCCCGACCATTCGTCCCATCGCCCCGAGGTCTTCGATGATTCCCGCCGACCGACTCACCGTCCGTTCTCAGGAGGCGCTCGCCGACGCCGTCGAGCGCGCCCGACGCGCGGGCCATCCGCAGGTGCACGACACGCACCTCCTGCTGGCACTCCTCGCTCAAGCGGACTCGATCGTCACGCCGATCCTCGCGAAACTCGGCGTCGTGCTCCCGACACTCGCCGCGGCGCTCGACCGCGAGCTCGCGCGCTATCCGAAGCAGACCGACGCGCAGCCCTCGCTCGGGCGGGAGCTCGCCGCGGCCCTCGATCGCGCGGAGCGCGAGGCGAAGGCGCTCGGCGACGCGTACGTCTCCACCGAGCATCTCCTCCTCGGCCTCGTCGAGGGGCGGGGCGGCGACGCCGCGGCCGCCCTGACGGCGCAGCGCGTCACCCGGGCGACGCTCCTCGAGGCGCTCACCGCGGTCCGCGGGGCGCATACGGTCACCGATCAGAGCCCGGAGACGCAGTATCAGGCCCTCGAGAAGTTCACGCGCGACCTCACCGCCGACGCCCGCGCCGGGAAGCTCGATCCGGTGATCGGGCGCGACGAGGAGATCCGGCGCGTCGTGCAGGTCCTGTCGCGCCGCACGAAGAACAATCCCGTGCTCATCGGCGAGCCTGGGGTCGGCAAGACCGCCATCGCCGAGGGGCTCGCGCAGCGCATCGTCCACGGCGACGTCCCCGAGTCGCTCCGTGGGAAGCGCCTCGTCGCGCTCGACCTCGGTGCCCTGATCGCGGGGGCCAAGTTCCGCGGCGAGTTCGAGGAGCGCCTCAAGGCCGTCCTGAAGGAGATCGCGGCGAGCGAGGGACGGTTCGTGATGTTCATCGACGAGCTGCACACCCTCGTCGGAGCGGGGAAGGCCGAAGGGGCGATGGATGCCGGCAACATGCTCAAGCCGATGCTCGCGCGCGGCGAGCTCCGCGTGGTCGGGGCAACCACACTCGACGAGTACCGTCAGCACGTGGAGAAGGACCCTGCGCTCGAACGCCGGTTCCAACCCGTCCTCGTCGGCGAGCCGACGGTGGAGAGCACCATCGCGATCCTCCGCGGGCTCAAGGAGCGGTATGAGTCGCATCACGGCGTCCGCATCACCGACGGCGCCGTCGTCGCGGCGGCCACGCTCTCCAACCGGTACATCGGCGACCGCTTCCTCCCCGATAAAGCGATCGACCTGATGGACGAGGCTGCCTCGCGGCTGCGCATCGAGATCGACTCGCTGCCGCAGGAGATCGATGAGGTGGAGCGTCGCATCGTGCAGCTGGAGATCGAACGTCAGGCGCTCGCGAAGGAGAAGGACCCCGCCACCGTCGCGCGGCGCACCGCGCTCGAGCAGGAGCTCGCGGCGCGGCGGGAACGCGCGAATGCGGTGAAGGCACAGTGGCAGGGGGAGAAGGAGGCGCTCGGGGCGGTGGGGAAGCTGAAGCAGAGGATCGAGGAGGCGCGCGGCGAGGCCGATCGGGCCACGCGCGCGGGCGACCTCGGTCGCGCGGCGGAGATCCAGTACGGCGCCGTCCCCGCGCTGGAGCGGGAGCTGCGCGAGGTGGAGCTGCGGCTCGCCGAACGGAAGCAGGGCGGCGTCACCTTCCTGAAGGAGGAGGTCGGCGCCGATGACATCGCGGAGATCGTCGCGCGGTGGACCGGCATCCCGGTGGCGCGGATGATGGAATCGGAGCGGGAACGGCTCGCGCAGCTGGACGCCGAGCTCGCGCGGCGGGTGATCGGGCAGCGCGAGGCGGTGGTTGCCGTGGCGAACGCGGTCCGCCGCTCGCGCGCCGGCCTGCAGGATCCGAACCGGCCCGTGGGCTCGTTCCTCTTCCTCGGCCCCACCGGCGTCGGGAAGACGGAGACCGCGCGCGCGCTCGCCGAGTTCCTCTTTGACGATGAGCACGCGATGGTGCGGATCGATATGTCCGAGTATATGGAGAAGCACGCCGTGGCCCGGCTCATCGGCGCGCCGCCGGGGTACGTCGGCTTCGAGGAGGGAGGGCAGCTCACCGAGGCGATCCGACGGCGCCCGTACAGCGTGGTGCTCTTCGACGAGATCGAGAAGGCGCACCCGGATGTGTTCAACGTGCTCCTGCAGATCCTCGACGATGGCCGGCTCACCGACGCGCAGGGGCGCACCGTCGACTTCCGGAACGTCGTGATCATCATGACGTCGAACCTCGGCTCCAGCTGGATCCTGGAGCAGGGGACCGCCGATTGGGCGCTCGTGGAGACGCAGGTGACCGCCGCACTGCGGGCGCACTTCAAGCCCGAGTTCCTGAACCGCGTGGACGAGATCGTCCTCTTCCGTCCGCTCGGCGCGGCCGAAATCGCCCCGATCGTGGACCTGCAGCTCGCGCGGCTCACGCGGCTCCTCGCCGATCGGAAGCTCACGCTCAAAGTCACCCCGGAGGCGAAGGCGTTGCTCGCCACCGAAGGGTACGACCCCGCCTTCGGCGCCCGCCCGCTGAAGCGCGCCATCCAACGGCTCGTGCAGAACCCGTTGGCATCGGCGCTCCTCGAGGCCAAGTTCAAGGAGGGTGACGCCATCGTGGCGCGCGCCGATGGTGGACACCTCCGATTCGACTTGGGATGACTGCGCTCGGCTGCATGCGATCGACCCGTCTGGCGCTAGGGATTCTCGCGATCCTCGGCGCCGTCGGCTGTGGGGCCCCAGCCGACGAGGACGGTTCGGGGAGCGGCGCTGGCCCGACGGGCCCGACGGCCCCCCCGGGGCCCGTCACGCCGCCCGCCCCGCTCCCGATCACCACCTGGGTGGATCTCGAGGACGGCACGATGCCGCTCGTCCTCATCGCGCCGCACGGCGGGGATCTGGCGCCGGCGGATCTCCCCGATCGGACCTGCACCGGCTGCGTCACCGGCAACGACACCAACACCCGCGCGCTCGCGCTCGCTATCGCCGCTGCGTTTGAACTGCGCGTGAATCGTCGGCCGTTCCTCGTGGTGAACCGGCTGCAGCGGCGGAAGTTCGACGGGAATCGTGAGCTCGTCGAGGCGACCGGCGGTCATCTCCCCCTCGAGGCCTTCTGGAACCTCTACCAGGCGCGTATCGACTCTGCGGTGGCGGGTGCGCGGCGCGTGCATCCGCGCGCCCTCGTGATCGACCTCCACGGCCACGGCCACGCGGTGCCGCGGCTCGAGATCGGCTACCTGACGTCGGCCTCGTCCCTGCGGCTCGCGGACTCCCTCCTCGGGCCGATGGTGGCGCAGAGTTCGGTCGGTGGGCTCCATCGTGCCGCCGCCAGCGGGGATTCGGGGGTCGTCCTCCTCCGCGGGCCGCGTGCGCTCGGGTCGCGATTCCGCGCGCTCGGGTTTCCCGCCGTTCCGTCGGATGTCGATCCCGCACCCCTGGTCGGTCAGGACTACTTCAACGGGGGCTACAACACGTCGCGGCGTGGGTCGGTGAGCGGAGGTGCCGTCGACGCGATCCAGATCGAGACGCACTACACGGGCGTGCGCGACACGCCGGACAATCGATTCGCCTTCGCCGAGGCGACGGTGACCGCGCTCCTCGCCTACCTGCAGGACCATTACGGCTGGAGGCCGCTCTGACCGCACCCGTCGTCTTCGCGTCACGCGCCGAGGAGGACGCCTGGTGGATGGGGCTCGCGCTCGACGAAGCGCGCCGGGCGGCCGCCGTCGGTGAAGTCCCCGTGGGTGCGGTCGTCGTGGCCTCGGGGGCGGTGGTGGCCCGCGCCGCGAACGCGATGGTCACCGGCCGCGATGCCACGCAGCACGCCGAGCTGCGGGCGTTGCGTGCAGCCGCGTACGCGCTCCGGGAGGCGCGGCTCGGGAACGCCACCCTCTATGTGACCCTCGAACCCTGCGCGATGTGCGCCGGCGCGATCGTTCACGCGCGCGTCGGGCGCGTCGTCTTCGGCGCGTGGGACGAGAAGGCGGGAATGGTGGGCTCCGTCGGCGATTTGCTCCGGCATCCGAAGCTCAATCATCGCCCGGAGGTCCACGGCGGGGTACGCGCGGACGAGGCCTCGGTGTTACTCCGCGACTTCTTCGCCTCCCGCCGCCTGCCGCGCGAGTAGGCCAGCCGCGCCGCCGCTCCTGACCGTCGACGGTCCGGCGCTGGTCCTACGGTCGGCAGCGCGCTGCGGCCACCCGGGCACGCACGTCCGCCGCGTCCCGGGTCCGCCGCGCCGCATCGGGCGCGCGGAACGTCATCAGGTACGCACCGTCGGGCATCGTATCGGTGCGGAGTCGGTCGTATCCCATCGCCCGGAGCTCGCAGGCGAGGAGCCGCGGCGGGGTCCCGTGACGGTCCGTTGGCGCATCCTGGTCGAGGATCGCGAGCCGCCCCCCGTCCCGGAACGCCGGGCTGAGGCGGTGGAGCAACGCGAACGGCTCACTGATCTCGTGATACATGTGGATCATCAGGGCGATGTCGATCCCGCCAGCGGGCAGCCTTGGGTCGCCGGCCGTCCCTTCCACCACCGTCACGTTGGTCCATCCCGCCTCGGCGACGCGCGCGCGGAGCAGGCCGAGGTAGCGCGGCTCGATGTCCTGCCCGTACACGAGGCCGCTCGGACCGACGCGCTCGCTCAGGTGGCGCACGTAGTAGCCGTCCCCGGCTCCGATGTCCGCGACCCGCTGCCCGGGCCGGACCCGAAGCAGCTCCATCACGATCTCCGCCTCGCCGAAGGCGTCGCGGTCGTCCTCGGCGATCCACCGTGGCGCGACGATCCGTGACACCGGGCGGGCCGGGGCGGGGAAGCTGTCGGTCCCGCTCCCTTGGGCCCCCAAGGCGCCCCAGCCACAGCTGAGGAGGAGCGGGACGACAGCGAAGACCCGACGGACGGTCATGAGCGGTGTGGAGCGCGCGCGTGGCATGCCAGCAGAACCCTGGGCACCGTCCGCACGTTCCCGAACGACGCGCGGGCGTTGACCCTCCCTCGGCGCCCGTGGTAACTTCCCCAGTCTGGACAGATGGCCGAGTGGTTGAAGGCACCGGTCTCGAAAACCGGCATACCGGCAACGGTATCGTGAGTTCGAATCTCACTCTGTCCGCTCGCACGATCCGGCGCGCCGGAGCCTCGTCTCCGGTGCGCCGTCGTGCATCAGGTCTCCAGTCGGGTCGGGAGGCCGTGCAGGGACAGGTGGCCGAGCGGTTGAAGGCGCACGCCTGGAAAGCGTGTAATGGTGAAAGCCATTCGCGGGTTCGAATCCCGCCCTGTCCGTCGGAACGGCAGGGTCCGCTGCGGCGGACCCTGCCGTTCGGCCGTTCGGCCGGCCATATTCCCTCTCCGGAATGACAGACGCCTCCGCCGTGGTCCTCAGCGCGCGCGCCGTCGCCCGGACGATCTCCCGCATGGCGGACGAGATCCTCGAGCGCACCGACGGCCCCGACGGCGTCGTCCTCGTCGGCATCCAGCGCCGCGGGGTCGAGATCGCCGACCGCCTCGCCGACGTGATGCGCGACCGCGACGGCTCGATCGTGCCGCGCGGCGCCCTCGATATCACACTCTATCGCGACGATCTGCAGACCGTCGGGCCGCGCCCCGTCGTCGGACGCACCCACCTGCCCGTCGGCATCGACGGGCGCACGGTCGTGATCGTCGACGACGTCCTCTTCACCGGCCGGACGATCCGCGCCGCCCTCGACGAACTCGCCGATTTCGGGCGCCCCGCCCGGATCATGCTCGCCGTCCTCGTCGACCGCGGCGGCCGCGAGCTCCCGATCCAGCCCGACGTCGTCGGGAGGGTCGTCGACGTCGCCCCACGCGACCGCGTCGACGTCTTCGTCCCCACCCTCGACGGCCGCGATGAAGTCGTCGTGTCGCGAGGGACGACATGAGCCTACTCGGCAAGGACCTCATCGGCATCGAGGGGCTCACCCGGGAGCAGATCACCACGATCCTCGACGTCGCCGACCCGCTGAAGGCGATCTCCGAACGGGCCATCAAGAAGGTCCCCACGCTCCGCGGGATGACCGTGGTGAACCTCTTCTTCGAGGCCTCCACCCGTACCCGCATCTCGTTCGAGTTCGCCGAGAAGCGGATGTCCGCCGACACGGTGAACGTCGCGACCGCAGTCTCCAGCGTCTCGAAGGGGGAGACGCTCGTCGATACGGCGCGGAACCTCGAGGCGATGAAGATCGATATGGTCGTCATCCGCCATCCCGCCTCCGGGGCGCCCCGTTTCCTCGCTGATCGCATCGAGTCGAACGTCATCAACGCCGGGGACGGTACGCACGAGCATCCGACGCAGGGCCTCCTCGATCTCCTTACCCTGCGCAGCCATCTCGGCTCGCTCGAGGGGAAGCGGATCTGCATCTGCGGCGACGTGCTCCACTCGCGGGTCGCGCGCTCGAACATCTGGGGCCTCAAGGCCCTCGGGGCGCAGGTCGCGGTCTGCGGGCCGCGCTCCCTCCTGCCCGGCGCCATCACCGACCTCGGTGTCGAGGTGTTCGGCCGCATCGAGGAGGCGATCCAATGGGCCGACGCCCTGAACGTTCTCCGCCTGCAGCTCGAGCGGATGGAACGCGGCTACATCCCCTCGCTCCGTGAATACAACCGCGTCTTCGGCCTGACGCGCGCGCGGCTCGAGCGGGCCCCGAAGGACCTCGTCATCCTCCATCCGGGCCCGATGAACCGCGGCGTCGAGATCGACTCCGACGTCGCGGACGGCCCGCACAGCGTCATCCTCGAACAGGTCACCAACGGCGTCGCCGTGCGGATGGCCGTCCTCTATCTCCTCGCCGGCAATGCGCCGGCCCTCGCCGACGCCGCCAAGGCCGAGTCCGCATGACCGCTCCGCTCCTCCTCACCGGGGGTCGTCTCGTCGATCCCTCGCAGGGCCTCGACGCCGTCGGGGACCTCCTCCTGATCGACGGCAAGGTCGCCGCCATCGGCGGCGCCATCGCCGGCCCGGACGGCGCGAGACGCATCGACTGCGCGGGCCAGGTCGTCGCGCCGGGCCTCATCGACGTGCACGTGCATCTCCGCGAACCGGGGCGCGAGGACGTCGAGACCGTCGCGACGGGGGCGCACGCGGCCGTCGCCGGCGGCTTCACCGCCGTCGCGGCGATGCCCAACACGCGGCCGGTGACCGACAATCAGGCCACCGTCGGCTTCGTGAAGCGCCAGGGGGAGGCCGCCGGGTTCGCCCGCGTCTATCCGTACGGCGCCATCACGGTCGGGCAGATGGGGGAGACCCTCGCCGAATTCGGGGAGATGGTCGCCGCCGGCGCCGTCGCGGTGAGCGATGACGGCAAGCCGGTCGAGAACGCGCACATCCTGCGCACCGCGCTCGAGTACGCGCAGACCTTCGGCATCCCCGTCGTCGAGCACTGCGAGGTGATGGCCCTCGCCCACGGCGGCGCGATGCACGAGGGAACCGTCTCGGCGCGCCTCGGCCTCAAGGGGATCCCGGCCGAGGCGGAGGAGATCGACGTCATCCGCTGCATCCTCCTCGCCAAGCTCACCGGCGGGCACATCCACCTCTGTCACCTGAGCACCAAGGGGTCCGTCGATCTCGTCCGGTGGGGCAAGGACCAGGGCGTCCGCGTCACCGCTGAGGTCTGCAGCCACCACATCTCGCTCACGCACGAGGCGGTCGAGGGGTACAACACCAACGCCAAGATGAACCCGCCGCTGCGCACCGCGCGGGACGTCGAGGCGCTGCAGCAGGGGCTGAAGGACGGCACCATCGATCTCCTCGTGACCGATCACGCGCCGCACCACTACGACGAGAAGGAGCGCGAGTTCGCCGATGCGCCGAATGGCATCGTCGGCCTCGAGACCGCCCTCGGCGTGAACGTGACCTGGCTCGTCGACCGCGGTATCCTGACGATCCCGCAACTGGTGGACCGGATGTCGTGTCTCCCTGCCAAGGTGTTCCACCTGCCGGGCGGGACGCTCGCCACGGGGAGCATCTCGGACGTCACGGTCTTCGATCCGACGCGGGCGTGGGTCGTCGATCCGGCCGCGTTCAAGTCGAAGGGGCGGAACACCCCCTATGGCGGTCAGACCCTGCGGGGGCGGGCCACCTGCACGATCGTCGGAGGTCGTGTGGTCCATTCCCTCGACGGATGACACCGGCCGCGTCGCGCACGACGGAGAGGGCGCGTGGGGCCGTCTGAGGCGTCGCGGGCGGAAGCGCTCGATGCGCTCCTCGCTGACAAGCGTCGGCACGAGGGGTACCTGCAGCGGCTCGAGGAGCGTCGCGAGGCGACCCCGACGCACCTCTATGCGCGCCTCCACGAGGAGTACAGCGCGCGCCTCGCGGAGCTGCGGCGTCGCGCGCTCGACGAGGCGGCCGCCCTCGCCGATGGGCTCGCGGAGGACGAAGCGGCCGTCGCCGAGGTAGAAGGGCGGCTCGCGACGATCACCGAGGAACGCGCTGAGGGGGAGCTGCGGGCCGCGGTCGGGGAGTACGACCCGCGCTCCTGGGCGAAGAAGCTCGCCGCGATGAACGCGGCGATCAGCGCTGTGGAGGGTGAGCGTGACGCGCGACTCGCCGCGCTCGAGCACCGTCGGGCGCTCCTCGCCGAGGCGAGCGGGGCGGTGGAGGGCGCGCCGATCCCCGAGCTCCCCGTGGTCCCACCGCCGCAGATCCGGCCGATCGTCGCGGCCCCGATCCGGCTCGATGCCGCGCCCCCGATGACGCCGGCGCCGATGTCCCCCCCCCCACCGCCGGCCGTCCCACGCTCGCGAGCGGCGACACCGGTCGCGGCGGTGCCCGCCGTCGACGCGCGGCCGCCGCTCGCGCCAGAGCTCCCGCTGGCCGCGGCCCTCGTGCTCCCGGACGGCCCCCTCGTCGCCCCGGTCGATCCCGCCCCTGAGATCCTGGAGCCAAGCGCATCGGCCGACTCCGGGAAGTCGCTGCGGTGCGACGCGTGCGGGACCTCGAACTTCCCCACCGAGTGGTACTGCGAACGCTGTGGCGGCGAACTCACCGCGGTCTGACGGAGGCCGGTGGTGAAATGACGAAGGCGCCGCGACCCTCGGGGGCGCGGCGCCTTGCTCGTGCCGGGCGTCCGTTACTTGGACTTCGCGATCGCGGACTTCTGACGCGCGGCGGTGTTCCGATGAATCAGCCCCTTCCGCGCGGCCCGGTCGAGCAGCTGCGTCGCCTTCTTCTTGGCGGCGGGGGAGGACTCGGTCGACTTCGCGGTCTTCAGCGCGGTCCGGAGCGCGGCCCGCTGCGACCGGTTGCGCGCGGTCGCCGCCTTGGTCTTACGCATGTTCTTCTTCGCGGACGCGATTCTCGGCACGACGATTCTTCCTTTCGAATGGGGATCGTCACCGCACGCCCCTGCGCGGGTGACAGCTTTGAAACGTGAGCGGGGCGTGGAGCTAAGTCAAGGGAGCGCCGTGCTTTGACTCCGCTCGCCGGGCGGCCTACCTTACCACTCGACTGCCCGTGACGGGCCTCATCCGATCCGCGTGACCTTCGCCTCTTCCTCGCCCGCCGACGGCGCGTTCGTCGTCGACATCTCCGGCTTCAACGGGCCCCTCGACCTCCTCCTCTCACTGCTGAAGGACGAGGCGATCGACATCTACGACATCCCGGTCGCGCGCATCTGCGAGCAGTTCCTCGCCCGGATGCACGCGCTTCGGCTGAACGAGGCCGCCGAGTATCTCGAGATGGCGGCCCGCCTCATCCGCATCAAGGCGCAGATGCTCCTGCCGCGGAAGGAAGGCGAGGAGGGGTGGGAGGATCCGCGCACGGAGCTGGTACGCCGTTTGTTGGAGTACCAGCAGATGCGCGAGGTCGTCGAGGTGCTCGAGAAGCTCAGCGAGGATCGGCGCAGCCGGTTCAACCGGAGCTTCCTGCAGCAGGCGGCGGCCCCGCCGCCGGCGCCGCTCGCTCTCTCCCTCACCGATCTCCTCTCGGCGGTGGACCGCGTGCTGCGTGCCGCGCGCACGCCGTCCATCCACGAGGTGATCCCGCGCTCCCTCGACGTCGACGGTGCGATCACCGTGGTGCGCACCGTGCTGCGGCTTCGCGCGCAGGCGCGCTGGCGTGACGTCGTCCGAGAGGGCGCCGAACCCTGGGAGGTCCTCTCGGGCCTCCTCGCGCTGCTCGAGCTCGCGAAGCAGAGCGAGCTCCATCTGACCCAACCGCGACCCTTTGCTGACGTGGAGATCCGCCGTGAATTCGCTGGCGAAGCTGCTTGAGGCCGCCCTCTTCGCGAGCCCCCGACCGATGGCGGTCGAGGAGCTCGCGGCGCTCGACCCGGAGGCGACCCCCGCGGCGGTGCAGGCCGCGCTCGAGGAGATCCGGGAGCACTACGACGTCGATGGCCACGGCGTCGCGCTCGTCGCGGTCGGCGCCGGGTGGCAAATCCTGACCCGCCCGGAGTACACCGAGGCGATCGAGCGCGCGCAGTTTGCGGTGCGCCCGCAGCGGCTCTCGCCCGCCGCCCTCGAGACCCTCGCAATCATCGCATACCGCCAGCCCATCGGCCGCGCGGAGGTCTCGGAGATCCGCGGCGTCGATGTCGGAGCGGTGCTAAAGAACCTGCACGAGCGCGGTCTCGTCGATGTCGTCGGTCGCGCCGAGGGGCTCGGTCGCCCGCTCCTCTACGGCACGACGCCGTTGTTCCTCGAGCAGTTCGGCCTGCGGCACCTTGAGGAGCTGCCGCGGAGTGACGAGCTCGCGATCGCGCTCCGTCGTGATGCCGACTCGTCGCTGCCCGACGACGCGGGCGCCGACGCGCCAGCCGACGCGCCAGCCGACGCGCCAGCCGACGCGCCAGCCGACGCGCCGAGCACGGCATCCGACGAGATCGCGCCGCTCGATGCGGAGGCGTCTGCCGCTGTGTCGGTCGTCGATGCGGTCACCGGTGAGGCGTCGGATCCCGACGCCGCGGTCCCGTCCACGTGACCGATGAGGCGATGCGGATCCACCGGGCGCTCGCGCGCGCCGGGGTCGCGTCGCGACGGAAAGCAGAGACCCTCGTCGCGGAGGGTCGCGTCCGCATCAACGGCGAGGTTGCGCGCACCGGACAGTCGGTCGATCTCGTCAGGGATGCCATCACCGTCGATGGGCGGCCCGTGGCACGGCCGCAGGAGACGGCCTGGTTGGTGCTCAACAAGCCTGCCGGCGTCCTGACCACGGCGAGCGATCCCGAAGGGCGACGGACGGTCTTCGACCTCGTCCCGCCGCGTCCGGGGCTCACCTACGTCGGTCGCCTCGACTACATGACCGAAGGCGTGCTCCTCCTGACGACGGACGGCGAGGCGGCGCACCGCCTCACGCACCCCAGCACCGGCGTCGAGCGGACCTACGTCGCGACGGTCCGCGGCCACGTGCGCGAGGCGGCCGACGCGATCCGTGCCGGAGTGGACCTCGAGGATGGACACGTCGTCCCCGAGGCGGTCGAGGTGCACCCGGGGCCGGCGCCGCGCACCTGGGCGTTGCGCCTCACCATCCGTGAGGGACGGAACCGTGAGGTGCGTCGCCTCTGTGACGCCGTCGGGCTCGAGGTCCTGCAGCTCGTCCGCACTGCCTTCGGTCCCGTGCGGCTCGGCGCCCTCGCCCCGGGCGCGTCCCGCGCCCTCACGCCGAAGGAGCGCGACCTGCTGCGCGCCCTGCTGCGGCCGCGGCGCGGGGGACGCGGATGAGCGCGGCCGATCCCCGCGCCGCCGCACGGCCGGAGATCGCCGTCCTCCCGAGCGACGTCGCCGACCGCATCGCCGCCGGCGAGGTGGTCGAGCGCCCCGCCTCCGTGGTGAAAGAGCTCGTCGAGAACGCCCTCGATGCGGGGGCGACGTCCATCGACATCGAGATCCGGGATGGGGGGCGCACGGCGATCCGCGTGAGCGATGACGGCCACGGGATGGACGCGTCGAATGCCGCCCGCGCCGTCCTCCGCCACGCCACTAGCAAGATCCGCGACGCCGAGGACCTCGTCGGTGTCGCGAGCTTCGGCTTCCGCGGGGAGGCCCTCCCGGCGATCGGCTCGGTCGCGATCCTCACCATCGAGACGGCGACCGCCGATGGCGACGGCGTCCGGGTGACCGTCGAGGGCGGGGCGCCGCCGGTCACAGGACACGTCGCGCGGCGGCGCGGGACGACCGTGATGGTCGAACGACTCTTCTTCAACACGCCGGCGCGACAGAAGTTCATGCGCGGGGCGCGGGCCGAGTGGCGAGCGGTGAGTGAAGTCGTCGCCACGATGGCACTCGTCCGGCGCGACGTCCGGATCGCGCTCTCGCACGATGGCAAGGCACACTGGACCCTCCCCGCGTCGGGCGACCTACGGGCCCGGGTCGCGCCGCTCTGGGGCCGCGACGTCGCCGACCGCTTCGTCACCGTCGAGGACGTCACCGGGACCGTGCGCGTCTCGGGAATCGTCGAACGGCCGAGCGACGTGGGGACTGCCGCGCGCCGGGTCTTCCTCACCGTGAACGGCCGTGCCATCCGCGATCCCGGGCTCGTCCGCGCCGCGGAGGCGGCATATCGCACGACGATCCCCTCCGGGGTGCGCCCGAGCCTCCTCCTCGAGGTGGAGCTCCCCGGTCGCGAGCTCGACGTGAACGTGCATCCCGCGAAGGCGGAGGTGCGCTTCGCCGATCGGTGGACGGTGGAGCGCGCCGTCGAGCGCGCTGTGCGCCGGGCACTCGGGACGGAGGATGCGGCGGCAGTGATGGGGGCCTTCGCGCCCGCCCCGGCTACGGCGCTCCCGCTCGGGACGATCACCGAGCCGGACGCGCTCCGGTCCCCGTCCCCGATGGCGCCGGTGCCGCTCTTCGATGCCCTCCCGCCCTCGGAGGCGGTCCCGGTCCCCGCGGCGCGCCCGGAGGACGAGTTCGTCGTCCCGCCGCTCGTGCAGCTCCATCGCACCTATCTCGCCTTCGAGCGGGAGGATGCGCTCGTCCTCATCGATCAACACTCGGCGCACGAGCGCGTCCTCTACGAGCGCTTCCTGCACGGGTTCGAGGGGGGCGCGACGACGGCGCAACGCCTCCTCTTCCCGCTGACGCTCCACCTCTCGGCCGCCGAGGCTGAGGCTTTCGAGGTCCACCGGGCGCTCTTCGCGCGACTCGGGTACGAGGGCGAGGGATTCGGCGGGACGAGTCTGCTGGTGCACGGCGTCCCGAATCCCCATCCGCGGTTCGATGCCGAGCGGTGTCTGCGCGAGACGCTCGCGGCCTTCACCGGCGATCGCGAGGCCGGCACCATCGCGACGCACGAACGGCTCATCGCCACCGTCGCCTGCAAGGCGGCGGTGAAGGCGGGGGATCTCCTCGCGCCCGATGAGATGCGGGCGCTCTACATCGCGCTCGCACGGACCACCCTCCCCGCGCACGACGTGCACGGGCGCGCGACCATCCTCCAGGTCCCGTGGGACGAGGTCGACCGGCGCTTCGGTCGGCGATGACCGCGCCGCGTCCGCTCACGATCATCACCGGGCCGACGGGGGCGGGGAAGTCGGCCCTCGCCCTCGCGCTCGCCGCGGCGCACGGGGCGCTCATCGTCAGCGCCGACTCGCGGCAGATCTATCGCGGCTTCGATATCGGGACCGCGAAACCGACGCCGGCGGAGCGTGCGCAGGTGCCTCACCTGGGCGTCGACGTCGCCGACCCGACCGAGCGGTGGTCCGCCGGGCACTGGGCGCGTGAGGCCGCGGCGTGGATCGCCGCCGCGGAGCAGGCGGGACGGCCGGTGATCGTCTGCGGCGGGACGGGGCTCTGGCTCCGGGCGCTCGTGTCCCCCCTCGCGCCGGTCCCCCCGCTCGACGCGTCCCGGCGTGCGGCGCTCGGTGAGGCGTTGGCCCCCCTGGCGACGGCGGAGCTCCGACGCTGGGTCGAGACGCTCGACCCGGCGCGTGCGACGCTCGGTCGTGCGCAGCTGTTGCGCGCGGTGGAGATCGCGCTGCTCACCGGGACGCGGCACGGGGATGCGCTTGCGGCCGCCCCGGCGGCGGCGCCCCGCGCCGCTCGTTGGCTCCTCGTCGATCCGGGGGCCGAGCTCGAGGCGCGGCTCGTGCGACGGCTCCACGAGATGGTCGAGGCCGGGTGGGGGGACGAGGTCCGTCGGCTACTGGCGGTGGTGCCGCCCGACGCGCCGGCGTGGAACGCCTGCGGCTATCGGGAGGTTCGAACCGAGGTGGCCGCCGGCCGCCCGATCGGCGGGGTACTGGAGGCGGTGCGGGTCTCGACGCGGCAGTACGCCAAGCGACAGCGCACCTGGTTCCGGCATCAGCTCGCGGAGGCACACGTCACGCGGGTGAGCGAGACGGGGACGGCGGCCCGCGACGCGGCATTCCGATGGTTCGAGGAGGAGGGGAGATGAAGATCGGCCTGACCTGCTATCCGACCTATGGGGGCTCCGGCGCCGTCGCGACGGAGCTCGGCATCGCGCTCGCCGCCCGCGGGCACGAGGTGCACTTCATCTCCTACGAGCACCCCTTCCGCCTGCCGCACTTCCTCCCGCGAGTCTACTTCCACGAAGTCAGCATCGGGACCTATCCGCTCTTCGAGTATCCCCCATACGACTTGGCGCTCGCGGTGCGGATGCACGATGTGGTCCTCGCACACGAGCTCGATCTCCTGCACGTCCATTATGCGATCCCGCACGCCACGAGCGCCTGGATCGCGAAGGAGATGCTCCGCGAGCAGGGGCGTCGGCTCCCTGTCGTCACCACGTTGCACGGGACCGACATCACCATCGTCGGGCAGGACCAGTCCTACCGGGCCATCACGCACTTCTCCATCGAGAAGTCGGACCGCATCACCGCGGTCTCGGAGTGGCTCCGCGCCGAGACGATCAGCACCTTCGCCTGCGAGTGTCCGGTGGAGGTGATCCCGAACTTCGTGGATCCCGCCGTCTTCGACCGCACCCGGCACGGCGCGGCGCTCCGTCAGGAGCTCGGCGGCGGACTGCCGGTGCTGATGCACATCTCGAATTTCCGGCCGGTGAAACGCGTCTGTGACGTCGTGCGGATCTTCGCGCGGGTGCGGGCCTCGCGGCCCTGCGTCCTCGTGATGGTCGGCGATGGCCCCGACCGCCACGCCGCCGAGGAGGAGGCGCGCCGCCTCGGCGTCTTCGCCGACGTGCGCTTCCTCGGCAAGATCGACAGCGTCGCGCCGCTCCTCGCGGCGGCGGATGTGTATGTCTTCCCATCGGAGAGCGAGAGCTTCGGGCTGAGCGCGCTCGAGGCGCTCGCCAGCGGGGTGCCCGTCGTCGCCGCGAAGGTCGGCGGCGTCCCCGAGGTCGTGCGCGACGGCGTGACCGGCGCGCTGTTGCCGCTCGGCGATATCGACGGGATGGCCGCCGCCACGGCACGCTTCCTCGAGCCGGCCGTCTGGGCCGCGGCGAGTGCGGCGGCCACCGCCGATGCGCGCGCCCGGTTCGCGACCGCAGATGTCGTGGCGCGCTATGAGGCGCTCTACGCCGACGCGCGCGCCCACGTGCGCTGAGTCCGCCGAGTACCTTTCGCGGATGCAGGAACCGACCGTCCTCCAGGCGCTGGTCCTCGGGATCCTTCAAGGACTCACCGAGTTCCTTCCGGTCTCGAGCTCGGCGCACCTCGCGCTCACCCCGTGGGTGATGGGATGGCTACCCGCCGGCCTCGCCTTCGATCTCGCGCTTCACGTCGGGACGCTGCTCACGCTCGCGTGGTACTTCCGTGCGGAGTGGCGGACGCTCGTCCTCGGCGGGGTCACGCTCCTCCGGGAGCGTCGGGTCGTGGATGAGGCGTCGCGCCGGGCCGCGTTCATCATCGTCGCGTCGATCCCCGCCGGGATCGCCGGCGTCCTCTTGGACGACTACGCTGAGACCGTCTTCCGGGCCCCGGTCATCACCGCGACCGCGCTGATCGTGATGGGGGTCGTGCTCTGGGCCGTCGACCGCGGGGTGACGGCCCAGCGGGACCGCGCGTCGATGACGTGGCGTGACGCGCTGGCCATCGGATGCGCGCAGGTGCTCGCGCTCGTACCGGGGGTCTCGCGCTCCGGGTCGACGATCACGGCGGGACGCGCCCTCGGCTTCGACCGCAGCGCCGCCGCCGTCCTCTCCTTCTTGATGTCGATGCCGATCATCGCCGCCGCCGTCGTGCTGAAGGTGCCGACCGCGGTGCGCGAGACTGGGATCACCCTCCCGTTGGTCGTCGGCGTGCTGAGTGCCGCCCTCTCCAGCTGGGCGGCGATCGCCTTTCTGCTCCGATACGTCTCGCAGCGCGGTTACGCCCTCTTCGCCGTCTACCGCGTCGCGCTCGGCGTGGTAATCCTCACGCTCCTCGGCACACGAGGCGCGTGGTGACCTGGTTCGGCCACGACGGGCCGTCCCTCGCGCGGCGACTCGGGATTCCGCGCGTCGAGGCGCACGCCGCCCTCGCCTCGACGATGGATGCGGCGCATCGCATCGCGGCCGAGGGGGCACCCGCCGGGACGGTGGTGCTCGCCGAGACGCAGTCGCGCGGTCGGGGCCGTGAGGGGCGCCCGTGGATGTCCCGTCCCGGGGCTGGGCTCTGCGTCACGATGCTCGAGCGCCCGGTCGACCCGGAGGCGGTCGCCGCGCTCTCCCTCAGGGTCGGGCTCGCCCTCGCGCCGGTGCTCGAGCGGTGGAGTGACGGCGAGGTCGCCCTGAAGTGGCCGAATGATCTCTTCGTCGGGGCAGGGAAACTTGCCGGGGTACTCGTCGAGGCGCGGTGGCGCGGCGAGCGGCCGGACTGGGTCGCGGTCGGCGTCGGGGTGAATCTCCTTGCGCCGGAGGGAGTGGCGGTTCCCACGGCGCACCTTGGAGACGTCGATCCTGTCGTGCTGCTTCAGGCGGTCACGACGGCGATCCGAGGCGCGGCTGCCGTGACCGGGCCACTCTCGGCCGGCGAGCGGGAGGCGTTCGCCGCACGCGACCTGGCCGCGGGCCGTCGCCTCGTGGAGCCGGCGTCGGGCGTGGCGCGCGGCATCGCCGCCTCCGGCGCGCTGCTCGTCGAAACCGCGGCGGGCCTCTCGGCGCTGACGTCGGGATCGTTGGTCTTTGCTTCCACCGGGGAGGAACGTTGATGCTGCTCGTCGCCGATGTCGGGAACACGGAGACCACGCTGGGGCTGTGCGAAGGGGAAGCGGTCGTCGCGCATTGGCGCGTGACGACGGACGCGGCACGCACCCCCGATGAGGTGCATCTGCTCCTGGACGGGTTGCTGCGTGCCGGGGGCGTGGACGCGCGACGCCTGACCGGTGCGGCCCTCGGGTCGGTCGTCCCGGCCGTGACCGCGCCGCTCGCCGAGGCGATGCGGCGCCTCTCCGGCCAGCCGACCATCGTGGTCGATGCGCACGCGCCCCTCGGCATCACGCTCGCGGTGGACGAGCCCCTCACCGTCGGCGCCGATCGGATCATCAACACCCTCGCGGCGAGTCGACTACACGGCGTCGACTGCATCGTCGTGGATCTCGGGACCGCGACGACCTACGACTGCATCACCGCCGACGGTGTCTTTCTCGGCGGGATCATCCAGCCCGGGGTGCGCACCTCGGCGGAGACGCTGTTTCGGCGGACGGCGAAGCTCGCCGCGACCGAGTTGGCGGCCCCGAAGCGGGTGATCGGGACGCGCACCGACGAGTGCATCCGGTCGGGGGTCGTCCTCGGCGCGGCCGCATCGGTCGATGGGTTGGTCCGTCGGATCAAGGCGGAGTGGCCGCGGGCGACGGTGCCGCGGGTGATCGCGACCGGCGGGCTTGCGGAGGTCATCCGGCCGCACGCGTCGGAGATCGAATCGGTCGAGCCGGACCTCACGCTGCACGGCCTGCGGCTCGCGCATGGGATCCTGACGGCGCGGTGAGGCCGGGGGCGACGGGATGCCCTGTCTGGCGTGCGTAGGCGGTGGGTTTCAGGTGCTCCGAGCCCCGGCAGGCAATTCTGGCAGACCCCCTGCCGGGCTGGCTTTTCAGCGTGTCACTCTGACCGCGCTAAGCCGTTACTAAGAAAGCATTTAGGTCGTTTTCCGGGCCCGTTGACTGGCCTGATTTTTGCGCCTACTATTCAGCGTGTTAGCACTCCAGTGTTTTGAGTGCCAACGCAGGTGGGTCGTCCCACAACCCTTCACTCACACCGTTGGAGAATCTGATCCATGGCGAAGAATGCCAGCGAGAAGGTCGCGCCCCTGGCCGACCGCGTCGTCGTTAAGGCGATGGAGGAGGCCGAGCAGATGCGCGGCGGGCTCTACATCCCGGACACCGCGAAGGAGAAGCCGCAGCAGGGCGTAGTGATCGCCGTCGGCCCCGGCCGCACCGAGGATGGCAAGCGCGTCCCGATGGAGGTTAAGACGGGCGACAAGGTGCTCTACGGCAAGTACTCGGGCACCGAGGTCACCATCGATGGGGAGCAGCTCCTCATCCTCCGCGAGAGCGACATCCTCGCAATCGTCAAGTAATCCTCTCCCTCTCTTCCACCTAGGTCCACTCACATGGCTGCCAAGGAACTCCATTTCAACACCGATGCGCGCGCGGCCCTCAAGCGCGGCGTCGATCAGCTCGCCGAGGCCGTGAAGGTCACGCTCGGCCCGAAGGGGCGCAACGTCGTCATCGACAAGAAGTTCGGCGCCCCGACGGTCACCAAGGACGGCGTCTCCGTCGCGAAGGAGATCGAGCTCTCCGATCCGATCGAGAATATGGGCGCGCAGATGGTGAAGGAGGTCGCCACGAAGACCTCCGACCTCGCCGGTGACGGCACCACCACCGCGACCGTGCTCGCGCAGGCGATCTTCCGCGAAGGCCTCAAGAACGTGACGGCCGGCGCGAACCCGATGGCGATCAAGCGCGGCGTCGACAAGGCCGTCGCGGCCATCGTCGAGGAGCTCAGGAAGCTCTCCGTCCCGACGTCGGGCAAGAAGGAGATCGCCCAGGTCGGCACCATCTCCGCGAACAACGACCCGGAGATCGGCAACCTCATCGCTGAGGCGATGGAGAAGGTCGGCAAGGACGGCGTCATCACCGTCGAGGAGGCGAAGGGCCTCGAGACGACCCTCGACACCGTCGACGGCATGCAGTTCGACCGCGGCTACCTCTCGCCGTACTTCATCACGGATCCGGACAAGATGGAGGCCGTCCTTGAGGACGCCTTCCTCCTCATCCACGACAAGAAGATCTCCGCGATGAAGGACCTCCTCCCGGTCCTCGAGAAGGTCGCGCAGACCGGCAAGCCCCTCTGCATCCTCGCCGAGGACATCGAGGGCGAGGCGCTCGCCACGCTCGTCGTCAACAAGCTCCGCGGCACGCTCCGCGTCGCCGCCGTGAAGGCCCCGGGCTTCGGCGACCGCCGCAAGGCGATGCTCGAGGACATCGCGACCCTGACCAAGGGCAACGTGATCTCCGAGGAGGTCGGCTTCAAGCTCGAGAACGCCGTCCTCGCCGACCTCGGCCGCGCCAAGCGCATCGTGATCGACAAGGACAACACGACGATCATCGACGGCCACGGCGACGAGGATAAGATCAAGGGCCGCATCAAGGAGATCGAGGTCGCGATCGAGAAGTCGACGAGCGACTACGACAAGGAGAAGCTCCAGGAGCGGAAGGCGAAGCTCGCCGGCGGCGTGGCGGTGATCAACGTCGGCGCCGCGACCGAGAGCGAGATGAAGGAGAAGAAGGCCCGCGTCGAGGACGCGCTGCACGCGACCCGCGCGGCCGTCGAGGAGGGCATCGTCCCGGGCGGCGGCGTCGCGCTCATCCGCGCGCAGAGTGCCCTGAAGGGGATGAAGCTCGACGGCGACGAGCAGATCGGCGTCGACATCATCAAGCGCGCCGTCGAGGAGCCGATCCGCATGATCGTCGCCAACGCCGGCGGCGAGGGCTCCATCGTGGTTGAGAAGGTGCGCGCTGCGAAGGACAAGAACTTCGGCTACAACGCGTTCTCGGATGAGTACGAGGACCTCGTGGCCCGCGGTGTCATTGACCCGACGAAGGTGACCCGCACGGCGCTGCAGAACGCCGCGTCGATCGCCTCGCTCCTCCTCACCACGGAAGCGGTCATCGTGGAGAAGAAGGAGAAGGAAGCGCCCGCCCCGGCCGCGCCGGGCGGTGGGATGGGCGGGATGTACTAAACCGTCCGGATCGGATGTGAGACGGGCCCCGGTCGCGAAATCGGCCGAGGCCCGTCTGTGTTTAGTACACCACTCACTAAAGAATGCGCGGCCGCCGAGTATCGGAGCT
>Ga0194133_10002983_pt1 | contig 24832 bp, 23 predicted proteins | sample TA2KigOf40mmetaG_FD_155448 | JGI IMG/M metagenome (GOLD analysis project Ga0194133, IMG submission 155448) | Freshwater microbial communities from Lake Tanganyika, Tanzania - TA2015055 Kigoma Offshore 40m | ecosystem: Environmental > Aquatic > Freshwater > Lake | place: Tanzania: Lake... | reverse complement strand
AGTCATTAAAAGTATTAGTTATCAAATCAATCTGATTTTTTTCAAGCGTTTTAAAAATTAAAATATACATGTATGGTGCTTTCATAATGGAAAGGCTAATTTTTAAGTATTATTTTTTTAGGTAACAACGGATGTAAATACCCTTTTTTGGAATTCACCATAATATATTTACAATAATTAAGAGGTGATTCTGCATTGAATTCCAGAATAGCATGGCATAATTTTTATTATCAAATAAATTTAAAGACTGAGGTAATTATTTAAATATGATTTTACATTATTTAAAATTGGCTTTCCTGTTATTTTTAAATAAATAAGTTTATCATTTCAAAAATAATTTAATCTATTCTTATCATTTTTAATATCTAGACATTGGTAGTACTCTTAGTGTGATGAGTTTTTCATCACAAAAATGTATATCCACCTGTTTATTATCAAGTACATGCCCAGAAATTTCAGCAGCCATTTGTTTTCCGAGATTTATATACTCATCATCTTGCTCGATACCTTTCTTGACAACCATACGAAATTCATAAGTATTACCATTCCTATCAAGTTGAACCGTCTTCCGCTCACCATCTGCAAAACCAGATTCTAAAAGATATTCACACATTTTTTTAACTTCATCTTCAGATATATTTGAGGTAAAGTATAGTTCAACTCCATTAATATTTTTGAATTCACCTAATTCATTAGATTCTATGATATCCCTTGAATTTGGAACAGTATAGGCCTTATCTATTTTGTCAGATAGAGTTACCCCATTTTGATTATTATCGCAAGAAATCGAAATTAATACCAAAAATAGTAACACAGAATTTACGTTTCGCATTTTAATAGTTATTTAATCTATAATTTGAATTTAATATAAAGTGAAATAATCTACGATTTTTTTTGAATTCACATATAAATGACTGTTTAACTGATATGTATATATTAAATAAATATTTTATTTAATATTCAAATAATCGAAATAATTTTTTAAAAATTGTTTGAATAATTATGACTTAATTGAAAGTACAGATTATTAATCGACTTCAAAAGATATATTTATTATACTTTTGTTTTACTTAAATTTGTCTTAACGAAATTAAATATTATGAAAGTTAGAAAAGGAGAATATTCGTCGGGAAAAGTTATATTAACTATTGATAGCAACAAAGTAAGACTAGGTGAGTACTCTTCGGGAAAAATAATTATGACTATTGATGGTTTTAAAATTAGGCAAGGGGAATTTTCATCAGGAAAAGTAATTGCAACTGTAAATGGGAATAAAGTTAGACAAGGAGAATATTCATCAGGAAAAGTAATTGCAACAATTGATGGGAATAAGGTTAGACAAGGAGAATATTCATCAGGAACAGTAATTGCAACTACTGATGGAGGTAACATGTCTGGTGCGGCGGCTGCAGTTTTTATTTTATTAATGTAATACTTTTAAGTTTTATACTTTTCGCTTACAGCTATAGTGAATTTTTTACTTCTAAAAACTATATGTTTATTGTTGGCTTTTGTATTGACCCCCTAAATGGCTGGAGAGAATTGTAAAAACAATTAAGACACTAAATTTAGGAAGTATGTCAAAAACAAAAAGGAGTTTCTCGGCTTCTGAGAAACGGGGTACTTAAATATTTAGTTTATTTGCGGGCATCTAGTTAAATTTAATTATAAAAATATTTTAATTCAATAATTATAATATTTTTATAATTACTTACTATTAAATGTGATTTTGTAACCAGTTAACCTATTTATCTCATTTAAGGAGGTTCTTTTAGTCTCGCATGTTTCATCATTCTTAAACATAAGTATATGAAGGATTAAACCAGTTTTTTGATTGAATATAACCTTCCAACAATAATCAGGGACTGCAACTCCATTTTTTAATTTTTTACTACCATATATACCCCCCACATAAATTTTTAATGGCCAAATCTGCGACTCTTGTCTAATTTTCGTTTCCCAACTTTTCCACGGCCCCATATTTAGTTTTGGATATTGAGGTAAACAATTATAATAACTGAATGTAATATTTTCTAGTTCTTGATTATATGCAAAATCTTCAGCACTTACTAAATGTCCTCTATGGTACCCACTTCTAACATAATCACTATTTTTTGCAGACTTATATTCTTCTTTAAAATTAATTCGAGTTGAATTTCCACCTCCCTTATATAAATAATAGGTTATATACAGAGGAACTTTCAGATCAAATGAATAGTATGATGTATAAATCTTCTTGTCAATTACTGTATCGACCTTCTGAGAAAAACATAAAAAACTATTTAAGAGTATTAATATTATCATTTTAATAATTCGGCTGATTGATTGATTTTTTATACTAAACATATGCGGTATTTTATTGACCCTTAAATTGTTTGACAGAATTCTAAGATGTGACATTAGGTATACTAAACTTGTGTGCATATTCAGCCACATAAACTTCAGACTCGACCTTTTTTTGGCGGGAACGTAATTTATTGTATTCTGAATTTATATTTTTTCATGTATATTTTTCTAGCTTAAAGTTTTTAAAATTTTGCTCGTATTTTAAATTTAAGAGTGTCTAAACCTGTGGAACATTACTGGCCTGATCTTAATATTGTAACTTTGAAAAAGGAGATACGTGATGAATATAACTATTAATAATCCAGAAGGAAATTTAAATTAAAAACCCCTACCCATGTGTTACTTGAAATAAATATACTTAAAATTCAATATAAATTAAAATTAAGAATTTTAATTCAAACAAAATTCATAGACGTCATTATAGCTTTTCGATTCATCGCCACAACGTGTTCCTTCACTATAACTTTGATTAAACGTATAGTTTATTTTGACACAACCAAGTGATGCGTCATAGGTAAACAGATTTGCAAAAGAAGTAGATTGTAATAATTTAGTCATTCCACCACGATCACAGGAGGATCCAACTATATTAAACCATGAAGCAGTATTAGACCCAACCCAATTTACTTCAATCTGAGTTTCGGATATAATTTTATAATTACCACTTATAGTGTAATTATTCCAACCTTGATAATAACGCTCAAATGTCGCAGTAACATTTCCATGATCATCGAATTTAATATAATTGGCTCTGCCTGAATATAATTTCTTTGCTAATATGGAAGAGTAGCTATTTTTTAATTCTGACTCCTTTTGTAATTCTTGTTTAGTTGATATATAAATTCTTGCCATTTTTATATCAGATAATACTTTATTTTTAATGTATTTATTAAAATCAAGACCTATTAAAGTAGTTTCATTAAAGGATTTAAGATGATCATATATATCACCTAACACATATAAGGCATTTGTTTTATTTTCATCTGTCCTCTTGAATTTTGTATTATCAAAAAATACTGAACTATTTAGAAGTAATGAAGCAGCTGATTCATAAATAATTCGTGAATCAACTTTTTTTTCTGATGTATCTAAATCTTTGAACTTTATGAAATTATTCAAAAAAATGTTTTGAATCTCATTGAACTTATTACGATTTCGATTAATCAAAGATGGAACTGTTTTTTTATCAACTAGATAACGATTGTAATCCCAGAATAATGTCATCGCCAATATCCTCATTGCTTTGATATTGTTTGGATTAATTTCTAAAGCTCGTTTTGAGTAATAATAGGAGCTATCTAAGAAATTAATATAATCAGCTGACCTTAACATTTTCTTGGTCACAGTATCATAGAAAAAGTTTCTGAAAGGAAAATAATTTATCCCGCTATAAAGTCTGGCTAAATAATAATTATAATAGTCTTTATTCCCATGAGTATTTTCAAATTGCTTATACTCCCCAATCAAAGATTTTATTTTTTCTATTTTTTTATCAGGAATCGAATCACTGTCTATAACAGAATCTTGGTAATTTCTCTGAAGATCAATATTTTCTATACCTATTTTTTCTATTTTAAGTGTTTGATTGCAGCTTAGTATCCCAAATAAAATCGATAAAATAAATACTATTATTTTTCTCACTTATAAAAGTATTTCACTAATAATTAAAATAGATTTTAAAATAAATTCATTACTTCCTTTTTGCTACTATAATTCGATATAATAATGGAAGAAAGAATACAGACATGGTTAAAAGAGAAGTATATATTTCAGCTACTTCACTCGAAAGAAATTTGGATATGATACTTTCGGGATAAACATGCTCGAAAAGAGATAATGTAAGTTTAACTCCTAAAATACCAATTACTATAAATGCTGAAGCTTCAAGAAAAGGATATTTTTCCATCAACTTAACAAAACCTTGAGCAACGAATCTCATTGCTAATATCCCAATAAATACTCCAGCACATATTAGAATAATATTAGGTGTAAAGGCTACAGCAGCAAATACATTATCAATGGAAAAAGCCATATCCATAAATTCAACTAAAACAACAGTTGACCAAAAACTACCTAATAGACCAACTGAGCTTCGATATAACCAATTACTCTTCTTATCTATCAAGTCATCCTCAGAATCTTTAGTTTGTTTTCCATTCCACCAATCCCATACAAGATAGATAAGATATAATCCACCTAGAGGTTTTAACCACCAAATTTGAATTAGGATAGCGGCAAAAAGCATTGCTAAACCTCTGAAAATATAAGCGCCCCATATACCGTATCGCAAAGCCTTATTTCGCTGATTTTCAGGTAGATCCATGACCATGGTTGCTAGTACTGCAGCATTGTCGACAGATAGTAAACTTTCGATAATAATTAAATTACCAACAATCGCTAAGGCAGCAACCGGATTATCAATTATATCTTGTAAATATGTCATTTTCTTTATTTTATGATTGAGGTATCTAAGTTGGATTTACTTAATTCAGAAAAGACTAAGTTCTCAATCTTATCTTCTGAATAATGAACTATTTTATTTTGAGAATTCAATCCGAGTCTAATTGTAACGTCACAGTTTTGTAGTTTTTGCTTTGATACTCGCTCTACTTCATAATGAAATTTATATGAAATAAAGTTCAACGAATTTGCACTTTCAAGTATTTTTATTTCTATAGGGTCGGAGAATGAATACTTAGAATTTACAAATTCATTATAATGAGTTTGCATATCCTGATCAATCTCTGTTAATAATATATCTTTTTTTGAAATATATCGACTAACCTCATCAGCAAAATAATTACTTGCAATAAAAGTTTTGTCTGTTATTGACTGATACATCTGAGAAATAAGTTCAGTGAGGTTTTGGTTAATTTTAGTCAGTTGATTTTCAATCAGTTCAAAATTTGACTTTTCATAGTCATTGAACTGTGAAGTTGCTATTAAATAATTATTTACAGGATTATACCAGCCTCTTTTTAGGAAATAATCAGTTAAATTTTGATCATCAAAAATAAAACCATGTCTTGCTAGCAATTCATTTCGATAATCAAGTATTTCAACAAATAATAAACTATTAAGCTTATTTTCATCTACATAAGTTGATGATAGAATTTTATTATATACATCATCCATTGTAAATGCAGTTACTTGTGGTGCTATTTGTGAATAATCTTCAAAAACTGCAGTTGTATCGACTTGATCTGCAGCTACCGCTTCATAAGAACTTTTATTTAAATAATTAACATAAGCATACACCATAAACGCAAGTAGTAAAATGACTACAACTACAGACCATGAAGACTTTTTATTCTTTTTGTTGAATAGTTCATCATATTCTTTGGCCTTTTGTAATTTTTTTTTCTCTTCTTCACGAATATTTTTACTTTCTTCTTGTCGAATTTTTTTAAGTTCTTCTGATTGAACTTTACCAACAATTTTCTTTAATTCTGGTAAATTTTTAGCCTCTGTCCATTTGATTCCCTCATAATAAACAAGAGTATCTGCATCAATATATTTGAGTAATTCTTCTAATGGGATAGGTCCGAATACAATATCATCTTTAGTATAATAGTACTTCCCTAACTCAGGACCTTTATTTAAAATAAATGCCATGTAAATTACTCAAGAATAAATTCAACTCTCCTATTCTTTTTTCTTCCTTCAATTGTATAATCGTCAGCAATTGGTTTAGCAGAACCTTCTCCACGAGTGTTAATCTGAGCAGCGTTTGCTCCTTTAGAAACTAAATACTCTTTAAATGTTTTAGCTCTCTTTTCTGATAAAATTTGATTCTTGCCAGGATCCCCATCTCTACTCGCAAATCCAAGAACAGTAATTTTATTTGATGTATTTTCATTAAGAAATCTAATAATTACGTCAATGGATTGCACAGCATAATTTGAACCTTGGTCACTTCCTGCATCAAAATAAGCAACTTGTGTATTATTTGTCTTTACGAGTTGGTTTATTGAATTCAATACCGCTGCTTGACTTTCAGTTTTTGTCGCTTCTCCATTTTTAAGTGGGGCAGCTTCAACGCTATTGATTACTGAACCTGTAATTGTGTCTGATTCTCCTTCCTTTGGTAGCGAATTATTAACAGAAGCAAGTGTAGTATCATTTTCAGGTATAGTGCTACTGGTAACTCCTTCGGAATTTGAATTATACTGATAAAAGAATATCCCAGCTCCAAAAACAAGTAAACCGATTACTATATAAAGAAACCCCTTGTTACTCATTTTTGAAACTGTGAGATCATCTTGCTTCAGAGATGCATCATCTTCAGACAGAGTAATTTCCTTTTTATCAAGATTTAGCTTAATCTTTTTATCACCACTTTTTTCAGAAGAAGAGCTGTCATTTTTACTCAAATTAAGTGCCATAAATAAATATTTTAAGTGAATAATTCTATTAATTTACCTAGACCGCCCGTATATTTTTCTCCTGTCGCTATAAATTCCCAAGAATCACCGGTGCGTAAAAATCTTCCAAATTCAACTGCATCTTCATTAGTATATTTTTCTTTAAGATTGTACCTAAGGATTTCGGCTTTTGTCTCATCATCCCACACACGTATATAACAATCATTTACCATACCAAAATTTTGCAAAAGTGTTCTCTTATCTTTTTTCGCATCATTGGGGTATTTTGTAATTGAAACTGTAATAACAATTTGTTGAATGCCCTCCCAAACCTTGTCCAAATATATTCTCATATCTTCATCATCATCACCGTCGCTTTCTGTTCCGTCAATTGCATCTACTGCTCCCAAGACAGATCCATCTCCCGAATAAGGTCTTTTACCTTCTGGTGTATCCATCTTTAGTTCAGAACCATAGAAAACAACATATTCATCTGCGGGGATTTTACCAGATTCAGTTATCAGAAATGCACTAACGTCTAAATCAAAATCAGGCCCATTGGGTTCCTGATTGGGGTCCCATCCTAAGCCAATACCAGCAACTTTAAGCTTAGGTGCCTCTTTTGCAAGATTGAATCTACTTCCCTTATTCAAATTCAAAGCCATATTTATTTGATTTTTAAAATTTTACTTAAAAGTGAATATACAACGTTAATTAATATAACTACTATCAGTGGCATGAATACTTCAACCCAGGTTGAAGACCTGATTCCAATAATCTTTAATATTGCTAATATTAAAGTGAAAGCAACACCAAATTTTATCAATATGTTGATTAAAAATTTCATTCTTAGCTATATAACTCTACCGTTGCTCCAAGACCGCCTGAAAAAGCCTGACCCATTGCTTCAAATTCCCATTCAGAGCCGTTTCTATAAAATCTACCAATTATTAGTGAATCACATCCCTCAAAGGACTCATCCAATTTATATTGACAAATGATACTGTTAGATGAATTATCATAAACTCTGACAGAAGAATTTAAAACATTACCGAAGTGAAATCCTTCATCAATATTATGTATAGTGATCACTAAAATAAGTTGAACAACTTGTTGTGAAACTCGTGCTAGATTAATTTGAATTTCTTCATCATCTCCATCTCCTTCTCCCGTGCGATTATCTCCAGAATGTACTACTGACCCATCACCACTTTGTAGATTGTTGTAAAAAACGAAAAAGGATTCTTCCGGAATTTTCCCAGAATCATCGAGTAAAAAAACAGAGGCGTCAGCATCTGGACTTCTTCCATCGCTTGTAGGATCCCAACTTAATCCAACTTTAACATTCGAAAGACCTGGCGCTTGTTTTGCTAAATTTATCGACTTTTTTTTGTCTAAGTTTATCATATTGTAATTTTTATTTAGTTGATTGCCCGTATTCATTATCATTAAAATCCCCCTCAGCAAAAATCATCCAAAGTATATAAAATGGTATGATTTGATACCATCCTGAGTTTCCTCTATCATGACATCGTTTTGCACCTTGAGCTAATATAAACCATATTAAAGGTATATAAAGAAAGCTTGCAAAGGAATTATTTCTAAGACTAGAGTATATTGATGAATAAATAAATAGATATAAAATAAAACTAATACCATATTCCATTCTTCGAATACGCCCATCAAATGAAAATGGAGCCTTAAAATATTTTTTGGTGTTTACACTAGTAGAGGATTGCTCGTTTAGCGATGTATATGTGTTTGCAGTACTACTTTGACTTTTAAAATAGATTTTTAACTCTTCCACTTGATCCGCATTGGTCCAATTAATTCCCTCACGATAAACCAACGTGTTTTTTTTGATTTTGGGTAACAATTGTTCCAATGTAAATGGTCCTAGTGTATTAATATTTTCATCACTATAGTAATAAGTAACAGAAGGAATCTTTTTATTTAAATCTACTGCCATAATTATTTTCTTTTAGTTGGAGGTGGTGGAGGTGGGGGTGGGATGGCACCTTTCTTAGAATTAGAAGAATCATTAGATTTTGTAGTTTTTTTATTGCTATTATTCAGAGGAACGATGGGAGGAACGTGAGTTCTAGCACCACTTGGAGGAGGTGGTAGAGTCGCTGATCTAGATAATCCTGGGATAGGAGGTTGAGCTACAGGTCTTGAATTTCCAGAAGTTTGAATTGGCAAAGGGGGTCTAGAAGCACCTGGGATAGGAGGTGGTGCAACCGGTCTACCTGGAACTGGAAGCGGAGGTGCTGATATGGGTCTGGACCCATTGGGAAGGAGTGGGGGTGCAGTAGTTTTGGTCGGACCTGTTTGTGTATGAGTAGTGGTGCTGTTGGGAGAAGTAAAATTCTTTGAGATTAATTGATAGTCATTCAAAGCTATTTCTGCGAAAATCGATTTCAATAATTTATTTTCAATTGCACTTCCCACACCATACACATTTGGAAACTTCTTCGTCAATTTATCCTTAAAGTAATTAGTATTCAATTCATCCCCATGAAGAATAATATCTATGATGGAATTGCTCAAACTATTAGCAGAAATGATGCCTTCCAATTCTGGTATTACTTTATCTTCAATACCTCTATTATACGTTAATCTTTCCTCCAAATGAGCCAATCGAATTTTATAATCGGCTTTTACACCAGTAGAAAGTTCTATTTCATTTCTCATTAATGGAGATAAAGCTGAAAGCAACTTTGCGCAATGATTAATTATATGTGCAATTTCCTTTTCCTCATCAATGTAAATATGTGGGCTCGCTTCCTTGATATCCTCTAAAATTAACTTTGCTAAAATTTTGGCTCTAGGATCTGAACCTAATTGCGATAATTTTATGTGACCTGCCAGATTAAAATCTGGTGACTTATAAAGTCTTAAATATAAATCATTAGATATGGCAGAGAGACAAACTTTCATCCTTGAGGATTTTGTTTCTTGGCTAATTTCTTGATTTAAAAACAAATTTGAATTAATCTCAGAAATATTCTCATATCCAGCTTCTTTAAAAAGATTTTCTACCAAAACCTTTTCTTGGTTTTCAATGTCATCATCAAACCAAAGCCTGAGGCAAAAAGTTGTTCTGAAGCCTTCTATTGACTCATTTTTATAAAGAATGGTCTTTATAAAGTGTGATAAGTAGTTCTCGACTCCATAATATAATAACTGCTTAACCGGCTTACTATCACCATGAAGTGTGAAATACTCAACTGGATCTTTTATTAATTCAAAATAATCATCGTATGCGCTTCTGTCATTTTGCAAAAAACGTTCTTTAGCAAAAACTCCAATTTTAAAGTCATTCCCATTTACATAGAAACATAAAGGAATAGTGTTTGGCCCAGTGATGGAAAGAGGTGTGGGTACCCCATTCTCCAGTTGATACCAAAAGCTCAACTGATGTTTTGATATTTTTACCAGAACACAATACTTCACGCTTGATTTTTTATTGACTTTAGAATTCGATCCTCAAAAAACTTAATTCCTTCCATTATAAAAATTGGAGCTATGTATCCAAACTTCTTAGTTTCTTTACGTTTTTTCTGAGCTTCAATGTAATCGGGATCTTGTTTTATAGCAGTTTCTATGTTCATATTATTGAAACCAGCAACAAATTCTTCCTGCTTCATACTAAAACCAAAAGTTACAGATGAAACTTTATAGAATAAATCAGCAAAATCCATAAAGCGTGGACAGGGAGCTTTACCAGGTTCAGGATTGTTTACAAAATATGAACCTAAATGCTCCATCATCTCTGGTGTAACCGAATTACTGTATTTTAAATATTTCATTTCCCCAGTTGGTGTGTAAACACAAAAGCCTTCTTCTCCTAAAATCTCAATTGCTTGTTTCTCTGTAGGGACTAGAATTTTTGATTTAAATGTTGGGATAGCTAAGCCTTTAGATACTTCGTATTTGATATCAGCATTATTTTCCTTTTTGAATGCATTTATTTTTATTAATTCGTTAGGGAAATTAATTGGTGTAATTGTAGATTTTGCTTGCTCCATCCCACCAATTCCTCTTATAAACATCTGAGTATAATAATCGGATGAAGCTTTGGGATTAATTGCTTCAAACCAATCGAAAATTCTTGCTCCTTTACCAGCAAAAGCAATATATATTTTTGGTGGCATATTTTTAACAAGAGCCGGAACATCCTCTGATCTGAGCATCTCCTCTCGCATCTTCAAGGTCAATTGACCTGCATAATACATAATCAAACCCGTGACATAGAGATTTATACTCATCAGCTCCGTACATTCCGCTGCAATTAAACGGTAAAAGTCAGGATAATCTGCATCGTCTAATCTGTCGATCAATTGTTCAAAATAGAATGGTGCGGTATTTTCATTATATTTTGATGGTGTGGTATTAAGCCCCTCAATCTTTATTTTCTTTTTTTCACACATTCTTAATAGAACGGATTGAAAATTTTTAGAATATTTTGTTGAGAATGCCAATCTTTGAGCAGCCCAACGTATTGAGTTTTGCTTTATCATTGCTTTGCCTCCACCTTCCATTTGAGATAATACACTTATGTCTGTTGTAGATCCTCCTACATCAAAGATCATTAACAATTCACCAGGTCTTACTGGAAGATCTTCCAAGAAGTAATTGGCAACAGCACATGATTCAGTAAGTGATTCATTATCTTCTAGAGATTTGAAAACAAAACTCAAAGGGCCATTATCGGTTTTTACTTCAACAACATTTTTTGATTTGGAGGTCGATTCATTACCCCCACCGCCGCTTGCTGGAACTGATGTAGTACTACCCCAACCGTTACCGGAATCGCCCCAACTAGTAACTTCATTCGTAGGTATATCACTTGCACCTCCCCATGAAGCTCCACCTAAATTACTCACTCCAGCCCATGTATTTTCACCAGTATTATTGGCTGAATCTATAGAATGTGGATAAACTATTAGCTTCTTTGCTTGAACAATGGGGCTTATTTGGATCAATGAGTCATAAATACCATAATATTCATTTAGCAAATTAGTCCCCATGGATGAAGGATAGGACCATTTTAAAGAGGTTGGTTCATGACCTTCTTCGAATAATTGTGCATATACATGAAGCATCAAAGAACTTAAATATGCCTTTTTATGGCTCTTTTCAAGTGGATTACTTGACCATTTCATGTTATATTTAAGTTCTGCAATACCGGCCCTATTGAACTTTAATGTGTGTTTGCTATTGTCAGATGTTTCAATTGGTAAGTTTTTCTCAAAACAAGGGAAACCCCCAATAATTTCCTTTTCTAACAATTGTTCCTGAGGTAAATTAGAAGGATTTGAAAGCCTTTTAAAATCATGAATAGATAAGACAGATTTAATAGCATTTGTTTTAATCTCGTCATTCTGGAAAAAGAATATTTCGTCTTCTACTGCAGGGCGTTCATCATTATTTTTATCATCTGAGGCAAGCAATGAAACTCTTCTGTTTTTCAGCGTCATACCCTTTGCCTCTTTATCTCTATCAGACCAATATGCAATTGAAGAATTTGTACTTCCAAAATCAATACCTAAGCGAGCTTCTGCAAGGTTTTGCATTTCATTTGTCCAATCTTTTGGTAGCTCTTTTACCTTGTTAAGTTTATCATATCTTATGATAGCAAAACCACAAACGTTTTCTGATTTACCATAAGAAAACTTCAAACCCTTAAAAGGTTGATTGCTTTCATATATTTCGTATTTATAGGGATTGTCACTAACCTTTTGGTTGTTCTCAACTAATAAAGATGACTTATAATCAGGATTTTTCATTTCCTCCAACTTACCATCTTTAGCTAGGCAAAGTGGTTCACTTCTCTCATTCAATACAATTCTAAAATGCTGATCATTAATATCTCCAATAAAAGGTGAGGCCTGAAACTTTATATCGTTATGAGGAATCTCGTTGTACATGAAATATCGATTCCATTTTTTACTAATAAAGTTGGGCCATAGTAAAACATCTCTACCTTTTACTTCTCCTGTAATTTTATATTTAACATCAATTACATTTTCATTACCTGCTTGACTATGCAGTCTTAGCTTTACACTTAGGTGTTCCCCTAAATTATCAACTTCATATTCAGCAGATAGCCTTGATTTGACATCACTCTCTTCTACTATACCTATTAAAGCAGAAAGATTATTACCAAATACGTTTAAAGCGTGGGGTGATAATGGCAATGAAAAGTAAGCATAATTGTTAGGCATTCCTTTAACATCAGCCCTCAACAACATCAGAGGTCTATTCGAAAGAAAATTTTTGTTCTTTTCAGCATCTGCACCAAATCTAAATTGGATTATTTCAGTAGCCTCAGGTAATAATAACTCCGAGGGTTTAAATGAAATTCTTCCATCATTACCTGCTTCAGAATAGATTACTCCTTCCAAACCATATAGTTCGGTTGAGTGATTAAATAATATTGAGAATGGAGGAATAAATTTATTTACTTCAGGAGTGCTGCCGGGCTTTTGAGAAGGCTTGACCCAGCCTCTGGTTTGAGCATAGGTATCCATTTCTTTTAACCAATCGCTTAGATTTCCGGAAATGCTGGAATAATCTAAATCCTTCTTCAAAAAATCATCTACATTATTGAATGTTTGCTTGAAGTCATTTATTTTATTGTAAATATGCTGCACAAAGGCATGGATAGAGAATAACTGCTCAGGTTGTAAATCACTTAATAACGGATCAGTTAATTTTCTATTATTTACATTAACAAATGGCAAATTGTCAGCTATCTTATAGCCGACAGAAGTGAAGAGGAAACTATCAGGTGAGGTAGCTCCAATTACCTGATCTTTAAATGTAATAACATCAATGAATGGAATTTTTTCGTCATTAGTTGCTAAAGTTTGATCACACCACAATGGTTTGCGTTCAAATAACATATTTCCAAATGCCCCTAATGGCTCATAAATATTCTCTGTTTCAAAAATATTTTTGCCATCTGAATATTGAAGTTTTAAACGCTTAATTTCAATGTCTTTGTAATTTAATGCAATACAACTGATTAGACCCCTCCACTCAGTAATCAATGATTTATAAAATAGCATTAAACCAGAAGCTTCTGCACCCTTATCGGTTACATTGTCCAATGCATTTCTGAACATGTTTGCTCTAGCATACACTGTAGGCATACCAGATACAATTGCCCCAATATCAACCTTTGCTGTACCATCTTTTTCAATTCCTAATTCTGGAATAACAATATTTCGGGTAAAATTTTGTAATTCTGGAATGACATCCCACTTATACTCAGATTTACCAGGAGGGTTAGACTTAGATTTTATGGCTAACGCCTTTAATGTTTTTTCTGCCATTGGTCTTAATTAATAAAGTTTTGTGACTTGGTAATGGCGTTATAAATATGCGCCATGAATTGCTCTTTTGTAGTATTAACTTTTTGGGAGTCTTCATGCTTGACATCAATTAAAGTTTCTACAAACTTGCTAAATCGATCAGACATTAAGCCGCCACCAGGCCAATGATTTTTTTTATCGAGGAAAAGCTCCCCAACATCTATTTTTTGCAACTCTTTGATATTAGTTGTAAAGGCATTGCTGTCGAACATAAAACTTCCTGGTGCTACAGTTGATCTTACTTGATACAACCAACCCGGAAAAAACTGCTGTCCTCCATCAGTTGTATAAGCAAATTGTCTTAAATATTCATTGATTTCCTCACAATCTGCATCTGGAATTGAATTATACTGAGGTATCTTTTGTTTCTCTAAACGAGTTATGAAAGCCCGCATTCCTGATTTGGGATCGGTATTAAAAGCAGCCCCATTTATAGATAATACAATATGAGCTAATGAGAAAAATGCGCCCAGCCTATTCGCGAAAACTTCACCAGCCTTATTTTCACTACCAACAAAATCATTAAATGACAGATTAAAAGAATTGTCCTTGAACTCAATAGCTTTATACAAATATTCAGCTTTCTCCACATCAAAGCCAGTAGATTTGGTCAAGAAATCGTAAGCTGCACAAGCGCATAACATTTCAGTAATATGACAAGGGTTTTTTTGCTTTTCTCCACCTGTAATTGTATTGGTCTCTGTTTCATCACCCATTTTTTTACTTTCGATGGGCCAGCCAATGTGATACATGGTTTTATATGTCCTTTGAACAGTTAAATCGTTTTGATAAAACTGCAAAGCTGCCTGACTATTAAGAGGGAAAAACGATGAATCAGCAACTACACTATCGTCCTTGGTAGACATTTGTTTGGCATCAGGCTTTTTAAATGTAAAGTACTCAGTTAATAAAGTAGAGCCGAATTTGGTTTTGCTGAAATCAAGTGTTGATTTACCACCTGATCGAATTCTAATAAAATCTTGAAATGCTTTAGGGATTACTGGGATAGAAGAAGCTCCTGTCCCACCAAAAATAGACCCGAACACAAATACACGAGCACCAAGTTTACCGGCATCGTTCAGTTTATTCATGAAAATCTCCAACTCTTGATCTTGCTTTTGAACACTTTTACCTGAAGCTAAATTTCTCGCAGATTCTATTAAGGCATGGTACATCAAATGAGAACCTAGATGTGTCTGTGCACGATACCCATGTGCCAAGTTAAACTCCTGTACCGAATTTTGATCTAAAAACAAATTAGAAATTAGCTTATTAGCCTCTTGCTTTTCTGGAGTACCTTCCGCCAATTTAGATAAGCTTCTATAATTTGCCCTTGCACTACCTGAATATTCAGTCCAAAACCTGTGAAGATTAAGTTTGGCAGAAAAAAAGGTATTGGCATTGGGGGTTCCACCTTTAGGTCCGGAATCTGATGTTTTAATCCTATTATACCGCTCAATCAAGTTTTCAGTCTTTGTTTTATTACCATTTAACTGGTCTGTATCCAGGGTTAGTAATTCAATCTCTTGATTGTCAAACATACCAATGGCACACAGGTGCGTAAATGCTTCTAAACATCTCATCCCTGTTCCACCAATTCCAATTACAAATAATTTATCCTGACTCATAAGGAGCAATTTATTAAAAGTTAAAACCAGTTACCCAACTTACCATTTTTGAACATCTTACTTAAGATAAATCCTACAAGTATGTACACTACAAATGTTATTGCCGACCCTATTCCAATAGAAGTAATCAGTTTTGATTTAGCATAGCTGTTTCCCTCTGGAAAATAATAGATAAACAAACCAAAAAGCAAATTGGCGATTGGAGCCAATATCCCCAGTACCCAGAACCACATTTTTCTTTTGGCTGGATCTTTAGGATTAGCACCTCCCTCGAATTTAATGGCATTGGAAATCAAGGCTGCAATCAAAATGAATAAAAGTGCGGCAACAACTGCAATGATGTAAACTGGAAATGTAGATGTCATGGTATTTGTTTTTTATTGTTTTAAGTTTTTTATCCTTTTATAAACTTGATGAACAAAGTATAGATCACTTTACCCTCAGGCTTTGTAGATACAATTGCCTGCTGTATGCTCTCTTTAAAACCAACATTTTGTTTCTCTGCATTCGATTTCATTGCAGAATTCCATTGAAACATACTGAGATCGGGAGTTTTAGCGTTAAAGCCTTTCACCTTAAAATCCAGCCTTACAAGGTTATATCCATCTTTATTGTTATTCAAAGTAGGGTCGTTCTCGTTGAAATTTGGATGTAACTTAATCGCTAATTCAGCAGCTGCAGCGTTGGTTTTCAAGGTATTTGAGAACAACTCCTGATTGAACGAAAACAGCTCATTCAATTTCTTATCCTGAATTGAAACGGAATAATTATTCTCGGCTTTTATGTTGCCATTGTTGTCAAAAAAACATGAAAATGGATCATTTGGATCCAAGATTTTAGCTCCTTTCTCATCAGTTATGAATTTGGGTTTGCCCTGACTGATTTGATAAAACTTGGCAAAACTTTCTAGATCATTGGAAACTTCATAGGCATCTATGTCGATCTGACTAATATCAAAAAACTGATTATTTGAAAGATTTACTTTTAACCCCCGATAAAAATCCGGTCCTTTAAGCGCCCCCTGTGCAGTCAGTACTTCTGCTTTTATTGGATAAGCAATATCTATATATTCATATGAAGTTGGTTGACTCTCAAAATCGCGCACATAAGTTGATTTTTCAAATACACCTTCGGCAAGTAAATTGGCATCCAGGCCAGTAGATTGTTGAGCCCATTCAGGCTTTAAAACAGTCCAGTTTTTATTGGACAATTCAAGATGCTTTGGATTCTTTGCATTTAGATCATTAACCAATGAAGTGAAGTTTTTATCATCACTGGATGTTTGAGCAGGAACAAATGCAATGAAATATAAATGTTTTGTAACACTGCCTTTTTGAAAATCAGTAATCCAAAAGTGCACCGAATTCCCCTTGTTCAACCAATTAATTAGATCATCTTTTGCCCAGGCATCAGAAATGATTTCTTGGCCTGCACCGTCAAATTCTTCACAATCGGAGATAAAAAATGCAAGTCCATTGGCACCAGTGATCTCTTTCAATGCAGACCGTAAGTTGGCTTTTGCTACAGGATCATAATTTGAACCATTGGTAAAATAATTACCAGGTGCTGATCCTGCAAGATTGAAAGGCTTTATATCAGATAAAACACTTAAATACTTTGCATTATTGTAATAATTTAAAATGGTTGTAAGTTGAGAAACAGCCATACCACCAGCTGAGCTGAAAGCCTCATTGATACCCGAGGAATGGTCGACATATATTTTTACTTCAGGATCTAATTTCTCAGCACTGGCATTATAACCAGAAGAAGCACGCAGATAATTTGAAAGCAAGCCCTTATCCGGAGATTTTCCATATTGTCCGCTTTGATAGGGGATAGACAATTCTGCACAGGTTTGATCAGAAGATCCCCCGCAAGAATAAAAAATAGAAAATGATAAAAATAAGAGTGTACATAGTACGACTGTTTGAAACTGCTTGTAAAACATTGTCTTTATTTTATAGTATTACTTGTTTGTTGTATCTGAAAGTTCATTGATAACCCCTTCAAGTTGACTCCCAATATCTTTCAACTGCTCTTTAAAGTCACCAATACCTTTTTTTAACCTGATACCAGCATACCTTCCTATAGCTTTGTTTGCCTCTTGTATTTGTGAGTCGGTCAAACTTGACCTTTTTTCATCTAATTCTTTTTTAAAGTCCTCAATTGCCATATCTGCTTGCTCCCAATCTAATTCAGTCATTGTTGATTTCCTTGATTCAATATCCTGAACAAATGAGTTTACCTTATTATCGACTGATTTAAATGAATCACAAGAAAGATGCAGGAATGTAATAATCAAGAATATTACAACTTTAGAGGTATTTTTCATCTTAAAAAGATTAGAACGACAAGATATACAAAAAAAATAAAAACTTTAAAAGTTTATATATAAGAAGGTGAAAGTTAATAATGGGGGTCTCATGCTCATAAGTTTATATTTATATCTAATTTATAATTTCTTGTATATCATCATTTTATACATTTTTAATTCTTTTATTTCAAATGGTGCGTAAAAAAATTTCACTTATCTTGTAGACATGAAAATGTTTGTACTTTCTATCGGTCTGTTCATTTCAGTTTACTGTTTACACTATGGACAAGCATCGAAAAATGTTACTGGTACTGTCAAACGAAATTTGAAAAAATCTGATGAATACTTTAATCATTCTTCAGCTTTTAACCAAAAGAATGGGAATTGGGTAATCACCAGGGCCTCACATCATTTAAATACCAATGCAGATGAATATTTGCCTATTCCTGACAAATCCGGGAAAAAAATGTTTTTTACCGGAATGGACAGAACAGGATATTTTGATTTCAAATTGAATTTTACAACTGCAAAAAATGCAGGTGGAGAAGATATTTTCTACAGTGAATTTAACAATGGTGTTTGGTCAGATGCCAGACCCATGTCATTTCTAAATACAAATTCGCATGAATCAGTATCGGATGTTAAAAGCAATGGAGACTTGATTGTTATTGGCAACTACCCCGAAAATATCGGTCCCTCTTCAGAAAATCACAATGGCTCTCAAACAACAGATATATTCCTTGCAAAAAGAAAAGCTGATAAATTTCAAATTATTCATTTTTCTGAACCACTGAACTCAATTTATAATGAATTTGATGCAATATCCGATGATAACATGGGGTACATGCTTTTTGTATCTGATAGACCCGGAAGTATTGGAGAATACCACAAAAAGGGATGGCTTTGGAATTCAAATAGATGGGGAAATACCGATGTTTATGTTTCACTAAAGGAAGGAGACGAATGGCAAACACCTATAAACCTGGGTAAAAAAATAAATACAGCAGGTGCAGAAAGATCTCCATGGCTATCCAGTGATGGTTTAACCCTTTATGTTTCATCCAATGGAATCAAAAACAAAGGAGATCTCGATGTTTATTTTTTTAAACGTAAAAACAAAAATGATTGGAAAAATTGGGAGGGTCCTTTCCTAGAACCTGAAATCAATACTGAAAATGATGATTGGGGATACAAAAAACTCACAAATGGATCAGCATGTTACGCTAGCTCTAAACCCTTTAGTTTTCAAATAACACAAAAAACAAGATCGGGAGACGGAGGAATTAGAGAGACCAACTATAGATCAGGATATACACTTCATGGTGCACAATCAGCTGCACTCAAGAAAGAAATGAATACAGATATTTATTTTGTAAACCCAATTGAATTACCCCAAATTAATATTTCCGATGTAATGTTTGAGTTTGGAAAATATTCAGTTAAATCTAGTTATCTGTCTATTATTGAGAATATTGTAGATTATTGTAATCAAAATCCAGAAAAGTCGATCAAAATAATTGGACACACCGATAATGTAGGAAAGAATGAATACAATCAAAAACTCTCAACTGATCGAGCAATTGCCATTAAAAATCTGTTGCTTAAAAATGGAGTTAACAATATGATAGAGGCAATAGGTATGGGACCACAGCAACCCCTTACATCAAATGACACGGAAAGTAGTCGTGCAAAGAACAGAAGGGTTGAAATTTATTTTAAATAAAAATAATATTGTTTAAAATGTATAGTGAGAGAGATATAATTGATTTAATAATCAATAAAAATATTAGACATATCTCATTCGATTATTGGAACACAATATATTTTTCAAATCCAGAATTTAAAAAAGAAAGGGGGGTGTTTCTATCAAGGATCTCACAACTTGATACTGATGTAGTCCAGATTGCAGTTGCAGAATTGTCTAAGTTGCATAATGAAAGAGCGCTTGCAAAAAAAGAATTGGTTAATTCTGAAGATTTAAACTACATGCTATTTGATAAAATCAAAATCGAAAATAATAAATCAAGAATACTTTTACACTTATACGAATTGTTTCAAAAATATCCACCCATTATCAGAAATGAATTCCCAAGTTTAATAAAAAATATACACGATTATAAAATCACTTTTTCAATATTGAGTAATACCGCTTTCATACCAGGGAAAGAAATTCGTAAAGTGCTTGCAAAAGATAAATTATTGGAATATTTTACTTTTTTTCAATTTTCAGATGAAGTTGGATTCGGAAAACCAGCAAAAAGTGTATTCGAAGAAATGAAAAACAAAATTAAATTGATTCATGAAAATATTGACAATAAAGAAATACTTCATATAGGAGATGACATCAATTTTGATATATATCCAGGAATAGAAAATGGAATAGAAACATTAAAAGTTTAATATGTCAGCTCCAAACAGATATTGTGTTCATGAAATTGAAGCAATCGATGATTTTCCATTTGACCCAGTTAAGTATAGTCAATTCAAATTTGGATGCGGTGATACCACATCTGAATATGCAAATGAACTAAGCTTAATTATTTCAGAAAAAATAATGATGAAAATAAATGATGCACCAATTATTATTTATCCAAGTCCATATTCATTCTTACCTACAGCATCATGCCATATGACCTTTTTGATAATTGATATTCTAAAGAAAAGTTTTCCTAGTTTAGAGATCAATAATTCAAAAATTAATAGAAAAAATACATATTTCCAAGATTATGGAGAACTCGATAGCGAAGGCAGATACAATTTAATAAAAAATGACACTTATGAACTTCTTTATAATCCAGCAAAAGATGCCATACTAATATTTATCGATGATATTTCTGTAACTGGTACACATGAAAGAATGATAGAAGAAATTTTAGCACAGAAAAACATTAATAATAATAGATTCTTTTGCTACTATGCCATTGTAAAAAACAAAGAAATTCCGCCAAACATTGAAAACAAATTAAATTACTTCAGTATTCACTCTCTACATACACTTGCAAATATTTGCAGCAAGAATAACTTCATGTTAAATACAAGATTTGTAAAAAGAATTCTCTCACTTCCTCAACAAGAATTTTACCAATTCTATAATTTAACTAAGGATCATGTCGACAAAAACTTCTGGAATACAATCATCAAAGGAAGTGAAAATAACTCATATGATAAAATATCTGTATATATTAATAATTTGAAAATCGTGAAATCGATAATCAATAGTAATAAGGAGTTTTCTATTAATGAAAATGAATTGTGAAAAGCAATGTTTAAATTTATAATACATTTAATTTCTTTAATATGAAGTTTTGCTTAAAGTAAATGAAAAGTTTCAATTCACCTTGGCCCCTTTCTTTGCAATCAATTACACATAAAAAATAAATCCACTTCGGCAGGTATTCTTTTATTAATGTAGATTATTGCCCAAGCAAATACCCCGGATCGTCTAGATTTAATATGCTCATCCAGTTGAATAATGCGAGTTGGGTGTGCCTCAATCAAATGTAAAGCATTCCGACTAGGACTAATTGAAGTATGCAGTGCAAAAGGATTGTTTTTAGTACTTCAATAACAATCATGGATTTTTTTGAAGAGTCATTCTTAGATCAATACTAGTATTTAATATTGTTGAAACTTACTTCAAGTAACTATTCATTTTAAATTAAAAAACTTATATTAAGATGATTTTTAGTTATCATTCATCAAAAAAACGAATGCCCATGTTGCATTTTAGGTCTATTTATTTTTTTTTCCGTCTTCAAACCCTTTTTTAACGCATGGGTCGTCAGCATCAAAAGTACCAAAGCCCAATTGGTCTTGGTATTCACGAATAGATCTTTCGAGGCTAATCCCACCCCTCAACATAGACCAAGTTGCCATTTCATTTCCAAACTTATATTGTTCACTTTTATTACTCATACACTCTTCCTTAGTAACTGAACTACAGGAAACTACCAAAATGGAAAGAAAAGATATAAAAACCAATGTCGAAAATATTTTTTTCATGAGTTACAATTTAGTTGGTAAAAATTTTAAATAATTATAAAACCAATGAATTTAATAAAAATAAACAACATTAGAATCTTTTCGAGCGAAATATCTCACAATCAAAGAAAATACAAGAGTTTCAGTCTTTTTAAGACTAATTAAATAATCATGATATAATTTATAATTGCAATACCAAAATTACTTAATCCCCAATAGGAAGATTTTGTATATCAACATTTGGGGGAAAAGTAAAAACCAAAATTATCTACACTTTCCTGAGCCTCTACAATGAGTGCTAAGTTTCGTATTTACCAATATTTGTTCCTGTGTACTTTATTTTTATTAGACCAAGCATATTGTTTTAAATTAGTTTACTAAGAATTATCATTGAAATTGCTTTATTAAAAAACAACTAGACAGCGATCTTTTTACTCGATAATTCCGCTCAATTAAATTATTCGAGACAATCAAAAAGTCAGATTTATTCTACCACTACTATTTTTTGAAATTAGAAAAAATATTTTGGTAATCAAATTTCATTTAATTTTCGATTTCAATATTTTTTAGACAAAATTTCACATTTAACTTTCATTTTTGCTGGATATGTCACTAGTACCAAGATCAATTAAAGAATTTGGGTTTGACCACCTATTCACAATTAGCGCTTTATATCTTGAAAAAAATAATAATACAAGCTTTGGAGGTATATACAAAATGCATGACAAGGACTTTTTCTGTATCAGCGGATCGAAATTTGGATTCATGTATTTCCCATTAGATATTATAAATGTAGGCAGTTTGATAAAAGGCGAATCTTCACTAATCCGATTCATTATTAAATCAAGACGTCATATGATGTTTTCACAGCCATTGAGTTTAGCTCGCTATTTGACATTGATTTTGATAATTTATAAGTGTATTTCGAAGCAGTATAATAAAATTCCAAATGCATATTATATCTGGCATGCATTTCTTAATGATACTCATTACCTTAAATAATATATGTTTATTGAACTCATGATGTCAAGAAATTCTGCGGAAATGAACATTGCAAATATTGTAAAATGGATTTATCCAAAGCTTAATTAAAGCGCTTTAATTGAACTTGCTCATGGAAATTCAAAAGGAAAAGATAATATACCATTATACCTATGCCCCTAAAAAATACTCGGCAAGGATGATTGACCGATATCTTGCTATGGGTTGGTATAGAATGAAGCAAAAGATATTCTCTACAACCCATAATTCTTACGGGGAAGGTCCTGAAAATTTGAGCCGTGTATGGTGGTTACGTTATGATGTAAATGAAATTACTCCCCATACCTCCCATAAAAGGCTCAAGAAAAAGGCTTCGGCTTTTACAGTTACCGTAGAAAAATTCCTTGATGATAGTACCGAAGAACATGATCTATATGATAAGTATAGGGCTTATATAGATTTTGATGGTTATGATAGTCTAAAAGCCTTTCTTTACGGTAGGAGTAAATGCGAGAACAAGTATAATACATTCGCCATTAGAATAAAAGATAAGGGCAGGCTTATTGCTGTGGGCTTATTTGATAAGGGATTATATGCAGCAGCATCGGGTATTCATTTCTATGACCCCGAATACGCCAAATTCAGTCTTGGAAAGCTTATGATCTTAAGGACGATCGAATTCATGAAAGCCAATAATCTAAAATGGTATTATCCTGGCTATATTGTCGTATGCCGACCGAAATTGGACTATAAGCTATTCTTGGGAAAAGATATTGCACAGTATTTCGATTATGAAACCAAATCATGGTTGAAATTCAAAGATGAAATACTTATTCCCGAGACATATGACTTAGGTGATGTTGATTATTTTGGGTTATCGCTTCTCTTTTCAAGATTCGGTAATATGACACCTAAAGAGATAAAAGATCTTATGATAAAAGAAAAACCATAGTATCGAAAAAGTAAGAATTTTATTAATTTATCTTTAAGACTCCTAAGTTTTGAAAATTATGAAAAAGTATATCATAGTTTGTATAACATCAATATTTATTTTTGAATCAAGCTGTATTAAAGATTTAATTAGCCCGAAAAGAGATAAATATATAATAGATAACGGAGAAGGTATAACTTTAAGATTTCTTGATGGCCTAAATGATAACCCAGATTACAAATTAAGAAAAGATCAAAATGGTTACTATTTTTTTAATTTAATTAAAGGGGGAAGTCCTCGACAACAAAATATTCAAAGAATTACTGCACAAATTTTAAGAAATGATAAGCCAATTTACAGTGATGTTAATGGAAAATATATTTTAGTAAGTTGGACGAATAATTTGTTTTGGTGGCTAAGACAAGGAGACACAGTTACTCAAATTACTAAAAGATACTTCAACCCATTTTTAGGTCAATATCAATACATAAACCAGCCCCCAATTATTAATTGGCAGGATGTTCTCATACCAACTATTAATACAAGCTCTGTAGCAGATCAAAATAATGGAATAATTAATACAGTAATTTCTCCTATTTCAGCAATGGTTGGAGATACTATGATAATTAATTTGAGTTACAGGCATTCAAAAACAAAAAAATTAATTTCCGGCTCCTTTATTTCTCTTGAAGGAGATACTTTATTCACTGCATCTGTACCAATAATATTAAAATAATAAATGTAGTCTCAAAATTTATAAATGAAGTTAAAATATATAGTAGTATCAATACTTTATCTTATTGGATTTGTTAGAATTATAGATTGGTTTTGTAAATCGTCAGCATAAAGTGGACAAAATATAGTCTAAATTAGTAGAGTGTTTCCATCATTAACAATTAAATCAA
>Ga0194133_10002982_pt1 | contig 24832 bp, 23 predicted proteins | sample TA2KigOf40mmetaG_FD_155448 | JGI IMG/M metagenome (GOLD analysis project Ga0194133, IMG submission 155448) | Freshwater microbial communities from Lake Tanganyika, Tanzania - TA2015055 Kigoma Offshore 40m | ecosystem: Environmental > Aquatic > Freshwater > Lake | place: Tanzania: Lake... | reverse complement strand
AAGACCCGGTCTTATCGGCGAGTACTTCTAAGTAATGCGAAACCTGGTCTGCGTCGTCGGGGGCTCCAGAAATCTCCATGATTTGTCCGGACACCATTCGCTCGAACGTCTTGGCCTGAAAACGAACTGCCTCTGGGCCCAACTCGGCTAGAAGTGCCGAAGCGCGCGCAAATAGAAAATCCCCAGTCAAGATCGCCACGCTGTTGCCAAACTCTTTGTTGGCACTGAGTCGCCCGCGTCGAACGATGGCATCGTCAATCACATCATCGTGATAAAGAGTTGCCAGGTGAGTTAACTCGATTACCACGGCAGCCGTAGTGATGCCCGGCGCATTTGGGTCACCAAATTGACTAGCGAGAACGGTAAGCGTTGGACGAAAACGCTTGCCCCCTGCCATCAATAGGTAGTTCGAGGCAGCGGCAACAGGCGGGTGATTGCTACCGACGACATCGACTAGACGTGCCTCGATGGCCGCCATTTTGCGATCGACTGTCTCAGCTAGTGCTGAATCAATCTCGGTCAGACTTTTCGGGTTCATTGCCTCTTCTTCGTCGGCTAGCTAACTTAGTTTTTGGTGTCAGCTAGCGAATGAAAACTGATGCCTGTTGCGCTAATTCGAGCATAGGTTGAGGAATCACGCCCAATAACACCGACGCGGCCACCCCAATGGCGATTGCGACTGCCGTAAATGCGCTTGGTATTGCCACCACGGGTGCTTCTCTCGGCGGTTCCGTGAAGAACATCACAACGATCAGGCGGATGTAGAACACCGCGGCGATCACGCTTGCCAGTGCCCCGATCAAGACGAGCAGCAAGGCACCGCCCTCAGCGCCGGCGGTGAAAACGGCGAACTTGGCCACGAACCCACTGGTAAATGGCACACCGGCAAACGTAAGAAGCAAGACACCGAATGCGACGGCCAGCAACGGTTCTTTTCGCCCGAGACCTGCCCAAGCTGAAATCTCTGCCGCCTCACCCCCGGGGCCGCGAACCAAACTCAGCAAGCCGAATGCTGCCACCGTTGCCACTGCGTAAGTGGCGAGATAGAACAGCATGCTGCTAACACTCGTCTGGTCGGCGCCGGCAAAACCGACAAGCAAGAAGCCGGTGTTAGCCACAGCCGAGTACGCAAGCATGCGTTTGACGTCATTTTGAGTAAGGGCAAGCAGGCTGCCAATAACCATAGTGAGAATTGCCACCAGCCAAATAATTGGACGCCATTCCCAACGCAACCCGCCTAAGGCCACATAGAAAACACGCAAGAGGGCTCCAAAAGCGGCAACCTTGACGGCACCAGCCATAAGAGCCGTTATCGGGGTGGGTGAACCTTGGTAAACATCGGGGATCCACTGCTGAAATGGCACTGCGCCAACTTTGAAGAGCATGCCAACCGCAATGAGCACGACGCTCACCAATAGCAAGCCGCTGGTTTGTAACTGAGTGGTGATCGATATTGAAATCTCTGCAAAATCGAGGCTGCCCGAATAAGCAAACAAAAGAGCTATGCCAAACAGTAATAACGCGCTGGCCAACGAACCCAAAATGAAATACTTCAATGAGGCTTCTTGACTTAGCAAGCGCCTTCGCCGAGCAAGGCCAACCAAAAGGTAAAGCGGCAAGCTCATCACTTCTAGTGCAACAAAGAGCATCAGCATGTTCGACGCAGAGACGAACAGCATCATGCCGGTGATTGAGAAAAGCATCAGCGGCCAGATTTCGGTCTGAAGAAGACCAAGAGTGGTTACTTTGCGCTCTTCTTCACCCCCCGGGAGTGTTGAAGCTCGCCCGACGAAGGCGTCGCCTGAGGGGTCTACATGACGCTCGGCGGCCAATAAAGAAGCTAAGAAAGCTGCGACCAAGATTGCGCCCCACAAGAACAAAGTTGGGCCATCGATCGAAACCGTGCCCCCGGCCGTTACGCCTAGTCGCCCGCTGACAGCAACACCAATCGTCGCCGCGAGTGCCGAACCAAGTGCTGCGAAGCTCACCCAAATCTGGGTAACCCTGCGATACCGAGGTGCCACAAATGCTTCGATCAAGGTTCCGACCACCCCAAAACCAAAAATCAAGAGAACCGGCAGAAGTGCGAAGTAGTCAATCGAAGGCATTTGCATCATTCGCTGCCCCCCGCTAACAAAGGTTCAGCGGGTGCGACACCCAAGCTCGTTTGCAGCTGAGTGATTTCTGGTTGGACGGGGGCGATGACCGCCTGCGGCAAAACCCCCACCATGACCAACGCAATCAACACAGGCGCAAATACCAAAATTCTCGAGGTTCGTAAGTCTTGAAATTTCGTAACCTGACTAGTTGGCTCCCCGCCCATCACGCGCTGATACATCCATAGCACGTAAACAGCTGCCAGAACCAGCCCCAAAGCGGCGATGACAGCCGCAACTTGGTACCTCTGGTAGGCCCCGATTAGCACCATGATTTCGCCGACGAACCCTGCCAGGCCAGGCAGCGCCAAGGTGGCAAGACCACTAAACAAAAAGATTCCGGCAATGCGCGGCGCGACCTTTGCGACACCACCAAAGTCAGAGACGTTTGCCGTTCCCCTGCGTTCGATTAGCTCACCCAAGATCAAGAACATTCCTGCCGTAGCCAACCCGTGCGCCACCATGTAGACAATCGCACCTGTCATTGCGATCTCAGTGAAGGCAAAGATGCCTAACACGATGAAACCAAAATGCGAGATCGACACGTAAGCCAACAGGCGACGCATATCGGTTTGTGCAATGGCGATCAGGGCTGCATAGATGATGCCTGCTACCGCCAACACGATGAATAAAGGGGCAAATTGGGCACTAACCACCGGGAATATCGGTAACAAGACCACCAACATGCCGAAAGTCCCCACCTTGTCAAGCACGCCTATCAACATCACTGAAGTACCAACGGGTGCTTGTTCTGCCGAATCCGGTAACCAAGTGTGAAACGGAATCAACGGCGCTTTGATCGCGAATGCCAAGGCAAAACCCAAGAAGATCCAGACGGCTGTCGAACCGCTTAGATCAATGGCGCTAGAGAGAACGTCCATGTCAAAGGTGCCAAACCCCAGCTGGCTACGCGCAGATACGTACAGACCGATCAATGCCACCAACATCACGAGGCCACCAAATAGCCCGTAAATCAAGAACTTAGTCGCGGCTTGCGCACGCTTGGCGCCGCCATAACGCCCGATCAAGAAATAAATCGGCACCAACATCGCCTCGAACAAGACGTAGAAGAGAAAAAGATCGCGGGCCAAGAAGACACCCAAGGCACAAAACTGTGCCAACAGCAGCCATACAAAAGCCCCACGCGCCGAAGCCCCATTAGTTGGTGAGGTATCGGTAAGTGCCAACACGATTGGGGTGAGAAAGGCAGTGAGGGCGACCATTAGAAGCCCAAGGCCAGTCATTCCGAAAGCAAACGTGATGCCAAAGCCGCGAATCCACGGGTAAGAGACAAAGTATTGGACGGGGGTATCGATGCTCGAAGCGAAACCAATGCCTAAGAAAACGGTGTAGACAAGCGCAACCAGCGAACCACTGATAGCCACTTTCTTAATTAGTGCAGCGTTCTCTTTCGGCAAAATCAACAAAATGACGGCTGTGACCAGCGGAATCAGAATCAAGGCAATCAATGCCGGAAACCCGAAACCGCTCATTGATTAAATCGCTTCTTTAGCTTCAAGCCTGTAACACCAGAACCAAGATGCCCATCAACACGACCATTGAGACAGCAACGAACATCGCGTACGAACGGATGTAGCCGGTCTGTAATCGCCTTAAGCGCCACGACGTGAACTTGGCGGTGGCCCCTACGGCGTTAACGACCCCGTCCACCCCGTGGGTGTCAAAACGGGCGAGGCTTTCAGATAGTGACCAACCGGGTCGCATCAAGACTGATTCGTTGAACTTATCGCCGTAAAGATCGGCTCGCGCCGCTTTGGTCAAAACGCTGACTTTTTCTGGGGTAGTTGCTGAAACAGAGCGGTACTGCCAAACCGCGATGGCAGCCCCTAAAAAGACAACTGATATCAACATGACTTCTAGCCAAAGCTTTGGAAACGGCAAGACAGGTTCGATGAACCCAGTTACGGGTTCTAGCCACTGCTCAAAACGCTTGCCGCTATAGAGAACGACACCTGCGAAAACTGAACCGAGTGCTAGCAAGATCATGGGAACGGTCATGAGCGGCCCTGACTCATGTGGGTGCGAATCTTTCGGCCACCGCGGTTTGCCGAAAAATGTCATGACGAAAAGGCGAGTCATGTAGTAGCCCGTTAACCCAGCCCCCAGTGTCGTAAGGGCCCCCACGAACAAACTCTCTGAGAATGCGGCCTCGACGATCGAGTCTTTCGAGAAGAACCCTGCAAATGGGGGTACGCCGAGAATCGCCAAATAGCCAGCACCAAATGTCAAGAAGGTTAAGAGCATCACCTTTCGTAAAGCCCCATAGCGGCGCATATTCACTTCGTCATGAAGTGCGTGCATGACAGAACCAGCACCTAAAAACATGTTGGATTTGAAAAAACCATGGGTAATCAGGTGAAAAATGGCAAATACCAAACCAATTGGGCCTAAGGCCGCCGCCACCATCATGTAACCGATTTGACTCATGGTCGAACCCGCCAGCACCTTCTTGATGTCATCTTTTGCAGCACCAATCACCGCGCCCATAAGTAGTGAGATCAAAGCGACAACGAGCACTGCATTAGAGGCAAAGTTCGAAAGTTCATAAATGTCCGCGCTTCGAACTACGAGATAGACACCGGCAGTAACCATCGTCGCCGCGTGAATCAAGGCAGAAACCGGGGTTGGGCCTTCCATTGCGTCGAGTAACCACGACTGCAGCGGAAATTGAGCAGACTTACCGCAGGCTGCCAAAAGCAATAGCAGCCCTAAAACCAGCGGTACCCAACTAGGTGCTGAACCGATTTCAGTGTCGATTAACTCGAAGGTGACACCACCGAAGACGAACACCATCACCATTACTGACAGCGCTAGGCCCAAGTCACCAACTCGGTTGACGATGAAGGCCTTTTTGGCCGCAGCTGCCGCAGATGGCTTGTATTGCCAAAAACCGATCAATAGATAAGAGGCAAGGCCTACGCCCTCCCACCCGACATAAAGCAATAGATAGTTATCAGCAAGAACCAGCAGCAGCATCGCTGCTACGAAGAAGTTCATGTAAGCGAAGAAGCGACTCTGGTTAGGGTCGTGTGACATATAGCTAACCGAATACACGTGGATCAAAGCCCCGACGATGGTCACCAGCAGTACGAATGACATCGAGAGGGGGTCAAGCTGTAAAGCAACTGGCACGACGAAATCGCCCACCGCAAACCATTCGTATATCGAGTCAATAATCAGTCGGTCACTTACCGGCAAACTGATCATGGCAAAGAACAACAAGAGACCAATGACGGTTATTACCCCCATTGACGCGACACCAAGCCATGGGGCGAACCTGCCTAATTGCGATCCAAACAGAATCAGCACTAGCGCACTTAGCAAAGGCAACACAACTAGCAACCATGAGAACTCAAAAATGCCGGTCGCAGCCTGAGGAACCAGAGCCTCAGACGCGACTAGTTCGGCGCTAACTATCACCAGCGCAACAAGTTCGGCGCATCATCAGATGCTGAGTTTCGAGTTCGATAGATCGTCACGATGATTGCCAGGCCAATTACGACTTCTGCGGCGGCAACGACCATCACGATGAAAGCAGCAATCTGGCCATCGATAACGCCCCAGTAGCGAGCTGCCGTCACAAAGACCAAATTCGCTGCATTCAACATAAGTTCAATCGACATGAACGCCACTATGGAGTTTCTTCGCAACATCACACCTGCCAAGCCGATGCTAAATAAGACACCCGCCAAGGTCAGATAGGCATCAGCGCTCACAAATCTTTACCTTCGGCGATCTGGCGAACTTCTTCAGCTGCTGCCACGTCAATCGGGCGAACTGTCCCTCGAGCGATCATCGGGCTAGGCACGCTGTTGGTGGCCAGAGAACCGTCAGGTAGCAATGCCGGGGTATCGACTGCGTTGTGGCGAGCGTAAGTACCTGGTGCCGGTAGTGGCCCTGGGTCTTCGCCAGAACGAAAGCGATCTCTAGAAAGATCACGCTGGGTGCGATGCTCACCGAGACGTTCGCGATATGCGAGCACCAATGCACCAATCGTCGCTGTTATCAAGAGTGCGGCAGTAAGTTCAAATATCATCACGTAATCAGAAAAAAGCGAAAAAGCAATCGCGCGAACGTTTCCACCGCTAGCTGCATCAACCTGAGCAAGACCTATAGGTTCGCCGGGCATAGACCTCGCGAAACCGCCGATCAACAAAGCCGCAAAACCGACGGCGGCCAAAATTGCAAGCACTCGCTGCCCTTGCAAGGTCTCGACTAGAACCTCGGCCGAATCAACACCGATGATCATGAGCACGAACAAGAACAACATCATGACTGCACCGGTGTAGACGACGACTTGTACGACGCCCAAAAAGGCTGCACCTTGTGCCACGTACAACAAGGCCAAACTAATCATCGTGAGTGCTAGCCACAAAGCGCTGTGAACTGACTTCTTCGAGATCAACATGCCAAAACCACCGGCAGTGGCGGTAGTAGCCATGATCCAAAAAAGCACAACCTCAGCGCTCATCGGGCCCCGTCACTAGGCCTGCGTAGTAATCAGCATCAGTTAGGCCCATAACCATCGGGTGCGGCGGGGGCACCATCTCGCCCGTTAATGGTGCGAGCAGATCTTTCTTTTCATAGATCAAATTCGTTCGTGAATCATCGGCAAGCTCGAATTCGGTGGTCATCGTGAGTGCCCGAGTTGGGCAAGCCTCTATGCATAAACCGCAAAAAATGCAACGCAGGTAGTTGATTTGGTAGACGCGGCCATAACGCTCACCGGGGCTGTAGCGCTCTTCTTCGGTGTTGGGTGCACCCTCGACGTAAATTGCATCAGCTGGGCAAGCCCACGCACAAAGCTCACAACCGATGCATTTCTCTAGACCATCTGCATAGCGATTTAGCTGATGCCTGCCGTGAAAGCGGGGCTTGGGTGGGTACTTCGCCGCTTGCTCGGGGTACTGCTCGGTGTTGACCTTGCGGAACATGGCCACGAAAGTCGTTATGAAGCCGGGTAACGGCTGGGGCAACTTAAGAATCTCGCTTCACCCCCGCCCAAAGATTTATGGCACCAACCAAACGCTCGTCATCAACGGGCGGGTTAGTTCCATCGGCGAGCGATTCGTCAAGTGCGAACTCTTCGGGCTCGCGTTTGGGGCGCTGATCACCCCGCCAATCACGCACAAATAGCGCCAACAGAAGCAAGCCAAGTGGCACACCAACTAACAACACAGTTTGAGTCGCCGAGAGCTGAACTTCGCCACGTAGCCCTCTAGCGATTGCAATCAAGACGATCCAGGCAAGGGCTACCGGAATCAGCACCTTCCAGCCGAAGTGCATGAACTGGTCGTAACGCAATCGAGGCAACGTGCCGCGCAACCAAATGAAAATGAACAACAACAGGCAAACCTTCAAGAAGAACCACAAAACGGGCCAATAACCTTCGTTCGCACCTTCCCACAATGAGATGGGCCAAGGGGCTCGCCAGCCGCCTAGGAACAACGTCGTGGCCAAAGCTGAGACTGTGACCATGTTTATGTATTCAGCCAAGAAAAACAATGCAAACTTCAAAGACGAATACTCGGTGTGAAAGCCGCCCACTAGTTCACCCTCGGCCTCAGGTAGATCGAACGGCGCACGATTCGTCTCACCCACCATTGAAATCAGGTAGATCAAGAAGGACGGGGCCAGCAGCACCGCGTACCAGAGGCTGGTCTGCGCGTCCACTATTTGCGAGGTGGACATACTTCCCGCGTACAAGAAGACCGCGACGAACGACAACCCCATCGCGATTTCATAAGAAATTACCTGTGCCGTACTTCGTAGACCGCCCAAAAGCGAGTAAGTCGAGCCAGAAGACCAGCCAGCCAGCACCAACCCATAAATGCCAACGCTTGCTACTGCTAGGACGTAGAGAACTGACACAGGAAAGTCAGTCAATTGCAACGGCGTCAAATAGCCGGCAAAGTCAACCACTGGGCCAAATGGAATAACCGCAAACGTCATGAATGCTGCGACTGCAGATATAACCGGTGCTATCCAGTAAACGGCTCTATGCGCGTTGGTTGGAATGATCTCTTCTTTAAAGGCGAGTTTGACCCCGTCCATTAGTGATTGCAGAGTGCCTGCAGGCCCGGTGCGATTCGGGCCGATGCGTTGTTGCATGCGAGCAACCACTCTTCGTTCTGCGTAAATAGTGAACAAAGTCAGAAGAACCAAGATCACAAAGACCAGCAGAACCTTGATTGCGACTACCCACCAGGGGTCTACCCCAAAGATGCTCATCTAGGCCTTGGCGACCTTTACCGTTGCGCCTTCACGCGCCTTCAACGTGACGAGAACCTGCGAGCCAGGTGAGTTCATTGGTAGCCACACCGAATCTTCATGAATCTCGTCAATTTCGACTGGCAACGTGACGACGCCGTTTACGGTGCTTACCGTTACCAAGTCACCCGTGGCCACACCTAGTTGTTTTGCACGACCAGGCGAAATGATCACTTGAGAGGGCCGACGTGTGCCCGCCAAGTGCTCTTCTGGGCCCTGCATTACGCCGAGATCGAGCAGCTGGTGCCACGTTGACAAAACGGCGCTCCCACTTGGGGGTGCTTTGACATCTGCGGCTTCTATGGTTGGCGCCCCTGCTCGTTTGAATTCCTTTTTAGTTCCAGTTGGCCCTTCACCAAGAAGCTTTGCCATTTCATATTGAACTTCATCAATGCGCCAACCTGTATTCGGTGCACCCATTTCTTTTGCCAACATGCCGAGCACGGTGGAATCAGAAACGGCAGGGCTGTCGTTAAGTGCCCTGTTGAAGTGCCGAACTCGGCCCTCCCAGTCGGTAAACGAGCCGCCCTTTTCGATCACCGAAGCCACCGGCAAGATGACGTGAGCATAGGAACTCACGTCAGAAAGTCGCTGCTCGAAGCTAACTATGAACTTCGCTTCACTAAGGGCCTGTTTGAAGGTGTCTACATCAGGAGCATCAGAGATTTGCAGCCCCGCAGTTATCAATGCATCGATCTTTCCTTCAGAAATCTCGCGCAAAATCTTTTCTTGCGGCTTACCCCTACGCACCGCAAGGTCACTCGGTTCAACCCCCCAAACCCGAGCCACATCAGCTCTAGCCGCTGCGTCTGCCATCAGTCGACCACCTGGCAAAAGGCCTGCTAGCGCACCGGCGTCAAGAGCGCCACGTTCGCCAGCGCGCCGAGGTACCCAAGCAAGCTTGGCCCCGGTCTCATTGGCTAGATCGATCAACGCTGAGAAAGCACCGGCAGACGAAGCGGCTCGCTCGCCCACCAAAATCACGGCACCCTTTTTCTTTAGTGCGGTCAAGACTGACTGGGATCCGCGCAAGTCACCAGCCAGTAAAGAATCAATGGTTGCCGCCTCACCCCCAGCAACGGTTGAGAGCAACTGTGCGCCTAGTTTTCTTAAGCCCCGAGTTAACAATGGGCCGATGACAGCGACTTTGAGACCTGATTTTCTGTAAGCCTTGCGTAGACGCAAGAAAATAATTGGTGACTCTTCTTCTGGTTCAAGGCTTACCAACAAAACGATTGGAGCATTTTCGAGATCTTCATATGTGACTACTAGCCCGGTGCCTGCTACGTGGTGAGCTAAGAAATCTGCCTCTTCACCAGAAGAGGGTCGATTACGAAAATCGATATTGTCACTTTGCAAGACCAAGCGCGTGAACTTGGCAAACGAATAAGCGTCTTCATTCGTCAATCGCCCACCCAAAAGGGCAGCAACAGAGGGGCTCAAGGCGCTTAGACCTTTGGCAGCAAAGGCAATGGCCTCAGACCAACTGACCTCGTGCAGCACGCCATCGCTGCCACGAACCAGCGGTGCGCTCAAGCGCCCATGTCGCATATAAGTAAAGGCGAAGCGCCCTTTATCGCAGTTCCAATCTTCATTGACGGCCGGGTCTTCCCACGCGAGGCGGCGCATCACGAAATCACGGCGATAGTCAGTGCGCAGTGCGCACCCGGAAGCACAGTGTTCGCAGGTCGTCTTTACCGAGACTAAGTCGAAAGGTCGAGAACGAAATCGATAAGACGTGGATGTCAAGGCACCGACTGGACAAATCTGAATCGTGTTACCAGAGAAGTAAGAATTAAATGGCTCATCGTGCGCGATGCCTACTTGCTGATCTGAGCCTCTCTCTAACAAATCGATGAACGGGTCACCGGCAACTTGTTCAGAGAATCGAGTGCAGCGCGCACAGCTAACGCAACGTTCACGGTCTAGCAAGATCTCAGTGCTGATGGCAAGAGGTTTCGGGAACTCCCGCTTAGGCCCGCCGAAGCGAGAGTCAGGCCGCCCAGCCGTCATTGCTTGGTTCTGTAACGGGCACTCCCCACCCTTGTCGCAGACGGGGCAGTCCAGCGGGTGATTGATTAGCAAGAACTCCATCACGCCTGCTTGTGCTTGCTCTGCGACTTGAGATGTCATTTGAGTTCTTACTTTCATTCCTTCCGTCAAAGTCACTGCACACGAGGCTTGTGGCTTCGGCATTCCCTCGATCTCGACAAGACACATGCGGCAGGCTGCTACGGGGTCAAGTAGCGGATGGTCACAAAAACGTGGAATGAACGTGCCCAAAGTTTCAGCTGCGCGAATGATCAAGGTTCCCTCGGGCACGACAACATCTATGCCGTCAACGCTCGCTCGCACGGTCATTAGACAGCCACCGGCGACTTCAGCATCGTTGCCGCTGGGTCAAACGTTTTGTCTACCGGGGTCTTAGTAGCCAGGTCGAACTCATCGGCGAAGTACTTCATCGCTGCCGGAAACGGCGTAGCTGCCGCGTCACCTAAAGCACAAAAGGATCGGCCCTCAATTTGATTCGAAAGATCGTCAAGAAGTTTTAGTTCAGTCTTCTTGCCATCGCCTTGCTCAAATCTTTGAAGAATGTCAACGACCCAGTAGGTGCCCTCACGACATGGTGTGCACTTACCGCAGGACTCGTGCTTGTAGAACTCGAGCCACCTTGTAACGGCTTTTACGACACTCGTCGTTGTGTCAAAGACCATCGGGGTGCCCGTCCCGAGCATTGTTCCTGCAGCGGCGAGGTCTTCATAGGTGAGCGGTATGTCTAAGTGCTCTGCGGTAAGCATCGGAACCGAAGACCCACCCGGGATCCAAAACTTCACATCACGCCCGTAGCGAACCCCGCCGGCGTAATCGAGCAACTCGCGCATCGTGATTCCAAATGGCGCCTCGTAGATGCCAGGTCTTTCGACGTGGCCGGACACCGCCCATAACTTGAAACCGGGTGACTTTTCGGTTCCGTAGCCGCGAAACCATTCAGCGCCATTTGTGACGATGAAGGGCACGTTCGCGATGGTTTCGACGTTGTTTATGACTGTCGGTGCGGCATAAAGCCCGGCTACCGCAGGAAACGGCGGCTTCAACCTTGGTTGTCCGCGAAAGCCTTCGAGGCTGTCAAGCAGGGCCGTCTCTTCACCACATATATACGCCCCTGCGCCCGCATGAACGGTAACTTCTAGTGAGTAGTCACTGCCAGCAACGTTTCTTCCGATTAGGCCTGCCTCGCGCGCTTCTTTGACGGCCCAACTAACGCGGCGAACGGCCTCGGGCACTTCACCTCTTATATAGATGAAGGCCTCTTTCGCCTCGATTGCGTACGAGGTGATGATCACGCCCTCGACCAATAAATGCGGGTCAGCCAACATCAAAGGCACGTCTTTGCACGCCCCAGGCTCACTCTCGTCGGCATTGACTACCAAATAGCGCGGCTTGTCGCCCTTCTTAGGGACGAAACCCCACTTCATACCTGTCGGGAACCCAGCGCCACCGCGGCCGCGTAACCCAGAAGCTTTCACCAACTCGATCACCTGGTCGGGTGTCTTCTTTAGCGCAGCCTTTAGAGCCTTATAGCCGCCAACTTTTTGATAACCCGCCAAAGTGAACAGATTCGGGTCGTCCCAGTGCTCAGTGATTATCGGTCTGAGCTTTTGACTTGAGCGCTTAGCCGCCATTAGGACTTTGCCTTACCTTTTGCGACCATAAGGCCCGCGAGCATCGCGTCATCAACGGCTGGTTGGGTCGGCTCCGTTAATTCCATTCCGGCCAAGACTTTCTCTACTTCTCGAAAACCACGCACGGTTGAGCCTCTGTCTGGCTTAACTTCTTTGCCGTCGCGCAAGTCTGCGACCACTTCGTGCATGCGCCACGGGGTCATGTACTGAAAGAATTCCCAGTCGATCGTGACAACGGGTGCTTGCGAGCACGCTGCCTGGCACTCGATGTGCTCAACGGTGAACATGCCATCGGGGCTGTCCCCGTTTTCGTCCACCGATAAGTACTCGCGCAGGTCTTGCAAGACTGCGTCGCCACCGAGCATGCCGCAAAGAGAGGTCGTACAAACCCCAATTAAGTGCTTACCGCAAGGCCGTCGGCGATACATCGTGTAGAAGGTTGAAACCCCAGAAACCTCTGCTGGCGAAATGCCGAGAACACGTGCACAAGCCTCTATACCTTCAGGTGACACCCACCCTTGATAAGACTGAACCAAATGCAGCATCGGCAATATCGCTGAGCGCCGATGTGTGTAGCGGTCAGCAATCGTGGTTAGTTCTTTGTCGATGTCGTTTGGCAGTGACACCGAATTAGCAGGCGGAGTCACTTACCTATCGACCCCACCCATCACTGGATCCAAGCTGGCAAGAGCTGCGATTAAATCCGCGATTTGACCACCTTCGCCAACGGCTGGCGTGGCCTGCAAATTCGAGAATGAGGGGTCTCTGAAGTGCACGCGATAAGGCCTAGTCGAATCATCGCTGACTACAAACGCACCTAACTCACCTCTGGGTGACTCAACTGCGGTGTAGACCTGGCCCCGCGGTACCTGAAAACCTTCGGTGACTAACTTGAAATGATGAATCAAAGCCTCCATCGACTGCGACATGATCTTTGCGATGTGCTCTTGTGAGTTACCAAGCCCATCAGCCCCTAAAGCAAGCTGAGCAGGCCAAGCAATTGATTTGTCCTCGATCATTACCGGCCCGGGCTCTAGAAAATCCAAAGCCTGGTCAACGAGGTTTAGAGATTCGGCTATCTCGCCCAGCCGAATCAAGAATCGCCCGTAGGCGTCACACGTGTCTTGGGTCTGCACCTCAAATTCATAACGTTCATAACCCAGATACGGCTGGGTCTTACGAAGATCCCACGGAACCCCGGTTGCCCTTAACACCGGGCCAGTAACGCCAAGAGCTAAGCACCCTTGAAGATCCAAATAACCAACGCCCTTGGTTCGGCCAAGCCAAATTTGATTTCCCACCAAGATGTTGACGTTGTCTTGGGTGCTTTTGCGCAGGTGCTTGACGGTCGCTCTAATTTTTTCGACGGCTCCCGGGGGTAGGTCACAAGAAACACCGCCGGGTCGCACATAAGCATGATTCATTCGCAGGCCGGTCACCATCTCAAAAATGTCCAAAATCAACTCGCGATCTCGAAATCCAAAGGTCATGGCGGTTAAGGCGCCAAGTTCCATACCGCCGGTCGCTAGTGCGACGAGGTGAGACGAGATTCGATTGAGTTCCATCATCAAAATTCGTAACGTCTTTGCCCGCTCAGGTACTTGATCGCTAATTCCAAGTAACTTTTCAACACCCATGCAGTAGACGGTTTCGTTGAAGAAGGGCGAGAGGTAGTCCATGCGCGTTACGAACGTCACACCCTGTACCCAATTTCGAAACTCAAGGTTCTTCTCAATGCCGGTGTGCAGATAGCCGATACCCGGGCGGACTTGGACGACGGTTTCCCCGTCCAATTCGAGTATCAAGCGAAGTACGCCGTGCGTTGAAGGGTGTTGTGGCCCCATGTTGACCACGATGCGTTCTTGTTCACCCTCGACACCGGTAACAAGTGATTCCCAATCACCGCCCGAAAGGTTAAATACGGTGCCCTCAGTGGTCTCAATTGAAGGTGCGTAGTCGGTGGTCATTTAGGTGTACCACCTGCGCTCGTCAGGCGGCGGAATGATCGCGCCCTTGTATTCAACGTCAACCCCGCTTAAGGGGTAGTCCTTACGTTGCGGGAACCCAGGCCAGTCATCGGGCATAAGAATGCGTGTAAGACCAGGGTGTCCAACAAATATCACTCCGAAGAAGTCATAAGTTTCGCGCTCGTGCCAGTTATTGCCCGGATAAACGGACGTAACAGAAGCCACTCGCGGATCTTTCACTGGTAGCGCGACCTCGACGCTAAGTCTTCGATTGTGAAGCATCGAAAGCAGCGGGTAATTGATGTGAATCTCACGGCCCTGCTCTTCTGGCCAATGGACACCCGCCACCCCAAGGCAAACTTCGAAACTCAATTCATCTTCGTCACGGAGAGACTGCATGACTGTCAAAAGATGTTCCCGCGCAATCATCAACGTGAGCTCGGCCCGGTAAATCATCACTTTTTCGATTACCTGCTCTGGCATTAGATCTTTTGCTTTAAGACTCTTACTTAGGGCGAGCACAGCTTTGTCGAACCAACTGCCGAACGGTGGCTCGGCGGCGGGAATTTCTGAAACTACCTTGCGTAAGCCCCCGTACCCGCTGGTGTCTGGTGAACCGTGTACACCGAAGGAACCCTCGCGAACCTCTAAGCCGCGCGTGAGCTCTGTCATGCCAGCAAGCCTTTTCGCTCTAGCAGTGGCAACTCTTTTCGAGCAAATTCTTCGTTTAACACGATTTCTTCGCGCTTGGCTGAGCCCATCTTTTCGTTTTGGATCTTTTCTTGTAACTTCAAAATCGCGTCTATCAACATCTCGGGGCGCGGCGGGCAGCCGGGTAGGTACATGTCAACCGGGACTACGTGATCAACACCTTGCACGATCGCGTAGTTGTTGAACATTCCCCCACTGGATGCACAAACACCCATGGCCAAGACCCATTTGGGACTAGCCATCTGGTCATAGATCTGACGCAGAACTGGCGCCATCTTTTGACTGACCCGCCCGGCCACGATCATTAAATCTGCCTGTCTAGGCGAGGCTCTAAAAACTTCCATCCCAAACCGAGCCAAGTCGAATCGGCCGGCGCCAGTTGCCATCATTTCAATCGCGCAACAAGCGAGCCCAAACGTCGCTGGCCAAAGTGAAGTCTTTCGGCTGTAACCCGCGAGCTTCTCAACTGTGGTCAACAAGATGCCGCTAGGCAGTTTCTCTTCTAGTCCCACTGCAAACCGCCCCGGCGCCAGTCGTAGGCATAGGCGACGATCAGATTGAACAAGAACAACAGCATGGCCAAGATTCCGAACAGCCCCAGTTGATCGAATGCAACGGCCCAGGGGTACAAGAAAACGATTTCAATGTCGAAGATGATGAACAGCATCGCAGTCAAGTAGTACTTAACGGGGAATCTGCCCCCACCAAACGGCTGAGGTGTGGGTTCGATGCCGCACTCATAGGCCGCGGCTTTCGCACGATTGAAACGCTTTGGCCCCGTAAATGTCGCCAACACCACCGAAAAAATGGCGAAGGCGGCTGCCAGGCCACCCAGGCCGACTATGGGCCAAGCGACGTTCAAGCCGCGAAACCCCCTCGGAAGCCGATGATTTTCAAAGCCAAAATCGGCCTAAGTCTATTTGTGTGCCACACGTCACGCGGCTGGCGCCAAGCGAGTCAAGGCAGCAATAGTTCGATCGCTTATGTCCCCTCCTCGGGGGGCAGAGAGGTTGGCTAGCAGTTTGAGAGTGAAGTTCATCAATCCGTCATATTTGAGACCATGTCTCGTTGCCAATTGCATCACTTGCGGTCGACTTATCAGTGACACGAACAGGCGACCGAGTGTGTAGTAACCGCCCAGCCGTGCCTTCAAAACCTCGGGGTACCTGAGCAGTTCTCTCTCGCGCTGATACGAACTTGACTTGCTAAGTGCGGTATCGATGACCTCAGCAGCGAGTGCGGCCGATTCCATTGCATAGGCGATGCCCTCGCCATTGAACGGGTTCACCATTCCACCTGAGTCCCCGACCAACATCAACCCTCGCGTGTAGGTGGGTTGCCGGTTAAACCCCATCGGCAATGCGGCACCGCGCACCGGCTGGGTCATATTGCTTTCAGACAAGCCCCATTCAGGTGGTGTCTGGTCAAGCCACTTGCGCAAGAGATCTCGATAGTCAACTGACTGAAAGGACGGGGACGAATTCAATATTCCAAGCCCCACGTTGGCAGTGCCATCGCCCATTCCAAAAATCCATCCGTAGCCTGGCAACAGATCTGACCCGTCTCTAAGTTCGAGCCAAGACTCTAAGTAGTCATCGTTAGTGCGAGGGCTTTGAAAGTAGGTTCGCACAGCCACACCCATGGGCCTGTCATCTCTTTTTTCAATACCTAAAGCCAGTGCCAAACGACCAGACACCCCATCAGCGGCTATCACGACTTTGGCGCGAAGTTCTATCTCTTCTTTTGAGTCGGTGTTGCGAACTTTCACCCCGGCAACTCGCTCGTTGTCGTCGAATACCGACTCAGTGGCTCGGGTCTTCGTCATTAGATGAGCCCCGCTTGCCTCTGCGTGTCGAGCCAAAATTTCGTCGAAGTCTTCACGCGTGCGCACCAACCCGTACTCAGGAAACCCGTCAACCTTCGGCCAGTCCAGCTCAAGCACTCGGCCGCCACCGACGATACGAAGACCCTTATTAGGTAGCCAACCCTTTTCGCGGCTGGTATCTATGCCTAGATCATGAAGTTGTTTAACGGCACGAGGCGTGAGCCCGTCACCACAAACTTTCTCTCTCGGAAACTCTGACTTCTCAACCAAGGCGACATCTGCCCCAAGCTTTGCTAAGTAAGCAGCTGCCGTTGATCCGGCAGGGCCGGCACCTACAACGATGACGTCGTAATCACGCTTGTTCGTCATTTGCTAGGCCCCTCTGTCTGGTGCAAGTTAACCGCTCTGTGAATAGCTACTGCGCCACCTGCCAAGTTTTGCCAAGTGACCGACCCCCACCCAGCTTCGGCGATAACTCGAGCAAGGTTCGGCTGGTCATGCCAGTCAGCGATTGAGTCGACTAAGTATCGATACGAATTCTCTTCAGCGCCATTCAAAGCGGCCAATTTAGGCAACAACTTCAAAATCGATGCTTGATAGACGCCCCGCCAGACTTCGTTCGTCGGGCGAGAGAACTCACAAATGATCAACCTGCCACCGGGTCGCGTTACTCGTAGTAACTCTCTTAAGACCCTGATGGTGTCCTGGCAGTTTCGCAAACCAAAAGAAACGGTCACCGCTGAAAAGACGCCGTCTCGAAACGGCAAATTCGCGCCGTCACCAGCGATAAACGGCACGGCGGGGCGCTCTTTCTTACCTTGCTCGAGCATGCCGAGAGAAAAATCAAGCGCGACTGCATGCCAACCCTTGACCAGCAAAGGGAAGGTGCTCGCCCCTGTTCCCGCCGCAAAGTCAAGAACCCACTCACGCTTTGCCGGGCCCAATGCCGCGACCACTCGCTTACGCCAGATGTTCACCTGCCCCAAAGAGATAAGCGAGTTAGTTCGGTCGTAGCCAGAAGAGACACGGTCGAACATGGCCGAAATCACATTTGGATCTTTGGTCTTGCTCACGAAGCGATTGTCTCGCACCTAAACGAATCGAGACGAATCAAGAGGAGTGAACTTCTTCTAGGCTCTAGGTGTGAATCGCACCGATTTGGCGCCGCTTGACCGCTCGTGGTCGGTTACCACCTTCGACGTCACCGAAGATTGGGGCGATACCGAGCTCACTGCTCTGCTGCCAGACAATCAAAAGAGCTTCGCTTGGTTAGGCCCAAACACCCAATTAGTCGGTTGGGGTGAGGCAAAACGCTTCGACGTCTCAGGGCCTGAGAGGTTTAGCCGAGCTCAACGCTGGTGGAACCGATTTGTCAACGACGCCACGAGCCCGAGTGAAATCAGGGTGGCTGACCAAGACAGCATTGCACCACGCATAGTCGCATTTATTTCGTTTGGTTTCTTTGACGAAGCCAGCAGTGTTCTAGTCGTACCCGACGTGATCGTGCTGCGAGAAGAAGGACGAACCCTGCTCACTTTGGTCGGTGGTGAAGACACGCAACTGACCACCCCACAAGGGCGCTCGACATATCTAGCCGCGGCGACTCAGCGCGCCGAGCGAAGAAGGGCAAAACCTGCCCAACGAGTCACCTGGCTTCACGACGCAGACGAAGAGGCGTCTTGGTCACAAGTTGTTTCAAGTGCCGTCGATCGAATAAGTCGCGGCGAGCTAGATAAAGTCGTGATTGCCCGAACGGCCAGCGCAAAAGCGGCCGAATCAATCGACACGGTGGCGTGCCTTAACCAGTTAAGCGAGAGGTACCCGACGTGTTGGGCTTTTCAAGTAGATGACCTTTTTGGTGCCACACCTGAGCTTCTGGTGGCCAAGCGCGGTGACCTCGTCCATTCGAAGGTTCTAGCCGGGACGATTCATTCAAGGGCCGTAGACGAAGATGAAAGCGCGCCGCCAGCGCGAACAACGTTGGCTGCCACACTGCTTGAATCAGCCAAAGATCTGGCTGAACACGAATATGCCGTGACCTCAGTGGCTAACGCGCTGGCACATCATTGCGACGACTTAGTTGTGCCAAAAAGACCGTCGGTCTTGTCTTTACATGGAATCTCACATCTGGCTACTGAGGTGACAGGACAACTCGTTGATGGGGCCCCGCTGCTCGCGTTGGCTGCGAGCTTGCATCCCACTGCGGCTGTTTGTGGCACACCGCGAGAGAGAGCGATGGCCGTTATTCAAGAAACCGAAACCATAGAGCGCGGCCGTTACGCCGGCCCTGTCGGTTGGGTCGATTCACTAGGCGATGGCGAATTAGGGATCGCACTTAGATGTGCCCAAATAACAGGTGATGAATTAATCGCTTATGCCGGTTGTGGTTTGGTGTCTGAGTCACAACCGGCCCAAGAATGGCAAGAGTCAGAAGCCAAGCTAGAAGCGATTAAGGGAGTCTTCGCTAACTAACTAAGACTCACTTGCCTCAGCTTGGCTCGTAGACGAGCTTCTTGTTCTCGGCTACCCACGCGAGCGACTATTGCCTTAAGCCCGTTGGGTCTCTCACGTAGGTGCGTTGCAAGTTCGCCAGATGTCGTAACCACTTCAGTCGTGACCCCTATTGCTCGCAATATCGCGCTTATGTCTTTACCCAGTGGGGTGGCGATTACCCGCTCGAAACCTTCAGCTTCAGCGTTTTCTAGTGTCGAAAAGATGCCGCCACCGTCGTTATCTATGACGACCAATGTGATGTCGGGACAAGGCTCGTCGGCACCAAGGACAAGCCCGTTTAGGTCATGTAACAAGGTGAGGTCACCGCAGATCAGATAAGTGGGTCTAGACGTTGCCAGGGCCTCACCGATTGCCGTCGAGATCACCCCGTCAATACCGTTGACTCCCCGATTCATATAGACCGAAACTTCACCTGCAGTAAATGCTGAGGTTTCATTTTGTGCTGCGTACATCTCGACATCGCGAGCTGAGTAGCTAGACCCAAGATGCAACACATCACCACTTCGTAAGGCCTGAACTACCGCCCTAATTACGCCAACCCCAGAAAGATGTTGAGATTCAACTACCGGCGCGATTGCCGCCTCAATAGCGTCACTTGCTTCTCGCCACCTCTTGAGCCAAGTTGGCTGGGGCTCACTTGCTAAGTCGGCGAGCCTGGGAATGTGAGGCAAAAGCCGGTAATCACCGGGTTGCGAAATTAGAGCCGGTGCGCAGGCCCAGTACTTGCTAGTGCCGACTTTCGCCAGCAACGCATTAATCGGGCGCGATAGACCAACACGACCAATCGCGAATATCGTCTCGATTTCATTGGCGAGCGAGGCAGAAACTTTCTCAGCTACCAGTGGTGCATGTGCTAGATAATTTGGCAGAAACCAAGGTGCGGCTGTGGGCTCAGGCAGCACGGGCCAACCAAGGTGGGCAGCTAACTCATTGACCTCTGTGATAGAGACAAACGGCGAGTCACCAAGAACGATTACCCCTTTTGTGGCTGCATCAGATTTAGAAATATTGGTCAAAGTGGGGCCTCAACGTGAACCGAAGTCATGTTTTGGTTCGCAAATTCCACGGCTTCACGTGCCTGTGCGAACCAGGCTTGCGCATCAGATGGGGTCGCGGCCATAGGGCATTCGAGATAGAGAGCAACCGCCTCACCAAACATGTGCGACTGTTGGATCGTTTGATTAGCCCCCGTCCCAATCAAGCTCGGCGGACGGTCTGCAGTTACCACCAACAACGGCACTGATGAGCAACGCGCCTCCCAGCAGGCGGCTAAACACTGGGCTGCAGCCGTGCCCGATGTGACAACTACGGGAACGCACTTGCCGAGCCCTCGTGCCAGACCGAGAGCCAAAAACGATGCACTGCGTTCGTCGACCCTTACGTGCAGCCTCAATGCGCCGCGCCTGTCTGCCTCGTAAAAGGCAAGCGAAATCGGTGCGTTGCGAGAGCCCGGTGCCACCACCGCGTCGCTTACGCCAGCTTCGATCAAACCTGCCACAAATTGCGCGCCTGCCATGTCGTGACTCATGTCGAAATCAAATCAAGGACGGGGTCGTTACCTAGCAACTCCCAGCATCTAGCCATGCGGTCGTGCCACTTAGTCTCGATTGCGCCTTTGGTTCCTTCGGTTGCTCGATCGAGATTGGCGCTATCTGGCTCGAGGGCACCGATGTGTATCTCACCTTGATGCGGCACCAAAGCGTGTCTAGTGACATCAAATTCAAATAACGCCGCGGTGCCCAAGCCGTGTGTGCCGGCTGGGGCCATGGCAGCAGCTACGCGAGCAACGTATGCCAGCCCAATCGAAGTATCTAAAGAAGACGAGATGACACACGGCATGTCAAGCTTCTCGCCGATTCGTTTAGTTGATGCCGCACCGCCTAGGGGAATCGGTTTTAACACCGCGACATCAGCGTTTCTCTGCACGATCTCAGCAACCTCGTTAGCCCCGTGTTCACTGAGGCGTATCGACTCATCGAGTGCAATTCGCACCCCCGTTGCCCCACGAAGTGCGCCACATTCTTCGGCACTGCTGCACGGTTGTTCGAAGTAGTCAATGGGTAAGCCCTGGCAGTCATTGACGAATTCGACCGCCTGATCGTATGTAAGAGCACCGTTTAGATCGACCCGCAGTTTCGCCCCGACACCCATGGCTTTGCTCACCGCCCATAAGCGATCTAGGTCTTGCCGACGACTTAACCCTGCGCCTGAAACCTTTACTTTTGCCACCTCGCAGCCGCCCGCAAGTGCCCAAGTAATCGCTTCTTCTGCGTCGCAGTCAGGGACGATCGAGTTGACCCGAACACAATTGACGTCGAGAGAAGTTGGGCGTGAGTACGCCATTTCGATGGCCGACTTAAGCCACCGGCTCGCATGCGCATCATCGTGATCGTGAAACGGGGCAAACTCACCCCATCCATGTGAACCCTTAAAGAGAACACCTTCACGAAATTTGATACCTCGAAATCGTGTCTTAAGCGGCAGGCGAAATACGGTCGCGTCTCGCCATAGGGCTGAAAAACGCGGGTCAGCAAGAGAGTTAGTCACCGTTTTGGGCTAGAACTAATTGGTCTGTTGAAACGAGTGAATTAGGTGGGGTTAAGGGCGTTTAGGGAATTTAGTGAAGTCGGGTTTTCGCTTTTCCCGATAGGCGTTTCGCCCCTCCTGAGCTTCTTCAGACATGTAGAACAACAAAGTTGCGTCACCGGCTAACTGCTGGATGCCAGCCATGCCATCGTCGCCAGCATTAAATGACGCCTTCAGAAGCCTTAAGGCCAAGGGCGAAAGTTGCAACATCTCTTTGGCCCACTTCATCGTCTCGATTTCAAGATCTGGTAACTCGACAACGGTGTTAACCAGCCCCCATGAAAGTGCGGTTTCGGCGTCATATTGCCTACACAGAAACCAGATTTCTTTAGCTCGCTTTAGGCCAATCTGGCGCGACAACAAGTTCGCGCCATAGCCGCCATCGAAAGAGCCAACTTTTGGGCCCGTTTGACCAAAACGCGCATTAGTTGCCGCGATCGACAAGTCAGCGACTATGTGTAGAACGTGCCCACCGCCGATCGCGTAGCCGGCCACCATCGCGATAATGGGTTTTGGTAGTCGCCTCATCTGGACTTGAAGATCGAGCACGTTAAGTCGGCCTATGCCTTTTTGCGCCACTTCGTCGTCACCGATATAGCCGTCGTCGCCTCGAATTCGTTGGTCCCCGCCCGAACAAAAAGCCAGGTCGCCCTTGCCGGTGAGGATGATCACCCCTACTTGATCATCGTCTCGAGCCAGCTCAAAAGCTTTACTTAGTTCGAAAAGTGTTTGAGGACGAAAAGCGTTTCGCACCTCGGGCCTAGCAATAGTGATCTTCGCGACGCCCTCGGCAACGTGATACTCAATGTCTTGCCATGACCCGACGGGCTGCCAATCTGCAGCAGATCTAATCGTGGTTTCAGTTTGGGGTGTCGAGCTGCTCACAGCCCTAACCTAATCGCAATGTCGAAAATCGCTTTTCACAAGATCTCGTGCGGTGGTCAATCAAATTGGTGGCTTGAGTTATTAAGTCACTCGCTAGACTTGATCGAAGGCAAAGCCTCGTTGTTGCTAATGCCCCCCGAAGCTAGCCACGCCACGACTTCGCAACTTGCCACCTTGGTAGAAGCGTCGTCGTCGCCAACTCAGGCGGCTTCGCTATTTGTTTTGACTTCTGGCTCGACGGGTGACCCAAAAGTGGTCGTGCTCAGTCGTGACAACTTGATTGCGGCCAATACAGCAGCCAATGACCGCCTTGGTTTTGAGCCACAGTGGGTCTGCGCGCTACCGCCGGATCACATCGGTGGGTACTTGCCAGTATTTCGCTCTCTTGCTAACGGTCATGAGCCCCAAATTGCACTTACAAACGATGCAAGATTTGATGTTGCCACACTTATAGATGTAGTTCATAGCTCGAAAGGGCCGGCCCCTTTGGCGGTGTCACTCGTCTGGCGACAGATAAATCGGTTAGCGGTTCGTGAACAATTGAATTCGCTTTCGAAGTTAGCAGCAGTGCTAGTCGGTGGGGGGCCTGCTAGCGAGAAAGACCTGCAGGCTGTGCGCGCCTCAAACTTGAAGTCTTTCGCGACTTATGGCATGACAGAGACCTGTGGCGGGGTGGTTTGGAATGGCAGGCCACTGGCAGGGGTCGAAATCGAAATTGACGAGGCCACGAACAACACCGTGAACGCAATGGGGGTTGTCGGCCGTATCACCGTTATCGGCCCGACTGTTGCATCCGGCTATTGGGTTGAATCAGGGCTAGAGAACTTCGCCGAACATAGGTTTGTTACCAGCGACTTAGGGCTATTGAACTCAGAGAGGCTGCTTGAGGTTCATGGCCGAGCCGACGAAATCGCGCTGATCAACGGGTACAACGTTTCGCTACCAACCGTGGGCCAAGTTTTAAAGAGCCTGCCCGGCGTTGACGACGCGGTTGCCCTCGTCCGAAATGACCCGGGGGGTGACCAAATGGTCGTCTACATTGCAAGCGAATCTAAGACTCCCCCAGAGTTAAGTGAGGTACGAGCTTTTTTAGCGCGCTCGCTGGGTAGAGGTGCGATACCGGCTTTTCTAGAAGTTTTAGAGGTTTTCCCGCGCACGCGCACTGACAAGATCGATCTCGCAGCCCTTCGCGAATTGACTAAATGAAGTTCAAATTGACTTCATGAAATTAAGAATCTGGGTGCAAGGTGCTAGGCCTCGAACCTTGGGCGCGGCCTTTGCACCGGTGGTGGTTGGTTCTGCACTGGCTGCAGCGCAGAACTCTTTTCAAGTAGGGCTTGCGTTACTCGCGCTGTTGGTGGCCTTGGGTTTACAAGTCGGTGTCAATTACGCAAACGACTATTCGGACGGGGTGCGTGGTACCGACGCCAACCGCGTTGGCCCAACTCGACTAGTGGGTCAGGGTTTGGCTAGTCCCAAAGCTGTGAAGAACGCAGCGTTCTTCTCTTTCGCAATCGCTTTGGTAGCTGGGGTGCTTTTAAGCATTACTTCGGAACAGTTGTGGCTGTTGCCTGTCGGTCTTGTTGCCGTCTTCGCGGCCTGGTTCTACACGGGGGGTAAGAACCCCTACGGCTACCGAGGTTTTGGCGAAGTGGTGGCGTTCGTCTTTTTTGGCCCGGTTGCCGTGTTGGGCACTTCAGTCACTCAACTTGGCAAATTTGACATAAATGCACTTTGGGGTGGGCTAGGTATTGGTTGTTTTGCAGCAGCGCTGTTGCTGATAAACAACATCAGAGACGTACCTAGTGACATCAAGAGTGGCAAAAGAACATTGGCAGTAAAGATTGGTGCTAAAAATGCACGCTCGTTGTATTTGCTATTGCTGGTCGCCCCATTTTTCTGTCTTGTTCCCCTCGCCGGCCAACTTGGAAACGGGGTATTCGTAGGCGTTGCCGCTGCACCGCTCGCGTTGTTGGCCTATCGAGCGACTAACCCCGTCCGAGCCCTAGGTCTTACTTCTTTCGCTGAGCTAGTTTTTGCCGTCACCTTCTCTATGGGAGTCTTGGGCTTTACCGGGGTCTGAGGCTAGAGAGGCATCGTCGCCCTTCGTTGACTCAATCGCGTCGAGAAATGCGTCTTCTCGTGCCGCCGCAGAATTGACGCGCTGATTGAAACGTTTCGACCAAGCAAAGACCGCTGTGGAGGCGTTGTCAC
>Ga0194133_10002980_pt1 | contig 24857 bp, 12 predicted proteins | sample TA2KigOf40mmetaG_FD_155448 | JGI IMG/M metagenome (GOLD analysis project Ga0194133, IMG submission 155448) | Freshwater microbial communities from Lake Tanganyika, Tanzania - TA2015055 Kigoma Offshore 40m | ecosystem: Environmental > Aquatic > Freshwater > Lake | place: Tanzania: Lake... | reverse complement strand
TCAGTCCAAACGTTTTATGTAATTCCAAACAACGCCCAAACAGTGTTGAAAACGAAACACAAAAATATTTTATGCATCCCTTAAACGGGGCGGCCTAATGAGGAAAACCAAAAAGATCTTTTTTTTAGCAATTGTTAGAGCAACAGTAAAGATTTTGTGGGCTGTGCATAAAACATGAAAATACAAAGGAAAAGATAATAGATTGAAACTAAAATCGATTTTGCGCCTTTCTATATATCGAAAAACTGAATGAATTTAATTCTGCTCATGCTAAACTCATCATTGGCTCCTGTCAACAGTTGAATGGCTGTCTTCTATTATCTGATCGAGCTGTCACCATGCTTTTCGGCCTGATAATTTACCCCTTTCAAAATAGAATGCCAGAGCTTGTCAGTTTTCTCCCTGGGATACGCAACACTAATGAATGCTTAATTAGAGTCATTAAAGGATTTCCAGGGTCGTGGCATCACACACACGACTCAGCAGTTTAAACTCGGTCTGGGTTGTCAAGGTACCAATTAGGAAGAGATGTTGGACCTTGTTACAACGAGAGAGAAACTATGATCTCCGATGTACAAAAATTGTTAAATTTCAGCCTTACGGTTGAAAATTGTGTGGCTTCCAACATGGCATTTGTCTACACTATGGACTTCTTTCCGCCCAAAATGTTGGTTGGAAAGTTAAAATTTGATCCAAAAGATGTTCAGCAGATGAATTCTATTGTCTGAAAAGTTTTTTTTCTTCAACAATTGAACCTCTTCCACTCTCCAAGTAAATTTATGTACATTTAAGAAATTTCATCTTGTCGAAAAAAATCATCTAAATTCTACCTTGAATTCATGCCGGAAAAAAAACCCCTAACAAAATTGCTTTTTCATCTGATGATTCTTGATGTTTTATTATTTTCATAAATGACATTTGACGGTTTGAATGAAAGTTGAATATGGCCTATGAAAAAGCTCAAAAGAATCCTAAAACCTTCACTACCTTTATTTTTTTTAATTACACCCTAGAGACAATCCTATGCACCAGTAAAAATATCCTTTGAAACACATTTTCAATACTAAATGATGTCAATTCTATCCCCGCCAGAATAAGTTGAAACCACAGACAGCCACTACGGATGATCCCAATTCAACAACGACGTTTCTTTGTGAAATGTCACCATTCGGTACGTCCTTTGTCCTGTTTTTATTTCGTAATTAGTCTGGCTTTGTGTGAAAAGAAAAGAATAAAGCGAAACTTTATTCTCTCCACCTCTCCTGTGTATTTCCATCATTTTGATCAATGAAATGCAATCAAGGCCAGAGATGAAAAAAGGGTTGAAAAATTGGTGCATTCAATTCAAATTTTTAAACGTGATCGTCGTTTGCATGTGGAATTCCATTACTGAAATTGGCAACACAACTGAAACCTCGCGTTTCAGTGTTCAAAAATAATATGGGTTATGAACAAGAGTAGTCATTTTGTAATTAAAAAACAATTGTAAAAAATATCACTTATGGACTAATAACAACTCATCTATACAAAAATTGGCAAACATTTTACTTTTCATGACTTTTCTATTAAATTGACATACTTAACTTGATTTTACAGGATATGCAACCAATACTTAAATATTTTTGTTGCGTTTTAAATATTCTTCTCTTTCAATTATTCCACACAAAACTGAACAAGTGTTTTGTATTTCGAATTTTTGCAGATCAGAATGAAGCTCTAGCTAATTTTGATTCAGGTTAATTTTTTTGATATTTTTATCCTATAAATTATGTCATATATTTATCTTGTTCCAGCTGCTCTTTTGTATTTCTTTGACAAACTAATCTGCTACTGTTTACTTTTTGAAGCTGTCCATTGTTCAAAGGTCTTGAGCCTTTATTTGACTTACGCCATTTTCTAATTGCAAGCGAATTTTTTCGCATGCAGATGGTTAATAAAAAAAGGAACGTAAACTGGCTTATTTTTCGTCCTCTTCGGTCGTAAAAATGTAGTTTTGTCCAACAAGTGCATAGTGTTGCATGCAAAATGGCTACAGACTCTACATCAGCAGTCAAACTATTAAATAGTCATCTTTTTTACGACGAAATAAAAACATCCGATACGGGGCTAATTTCTCCCAGGCATGCGGGGATGGGGCGAGACTGGCGAGTTTTTGCAATAGTAACCCCCCAAGCTAGACTCTAGAGCTCAGAGGTGATTATTTTTTGCATTTGTTTAGGTTAGACGTTTTATTGTCTAACCACTTAAACAATCAACGTCTTATTATCTTGGAAAAAAGTGAATTTTAAGCGAATATTTTGACAAGCTTCAGCTGCTTCACTTACTTGCCCCAAGAAAACTTGGAGAAAAATCCTCAAGAACAATTACCACATCAAAAATGTTGCTTGAAACAAGGAAATTGAATTTCTTTTACTTTAAGGGTTGAAAAATAAATCTGTATTGGTTTTCACTGTTTAAGACTTAGTTTTAATGTAGTAATATAAGTACATAATCTTGATCAAAATCGTACAAATATACTAAGATAAAGTTTAAGTTTGCTCACATCAAGGCCTTATGCAAATCCAAGTTCCTTTACGAAATTCAAAAGCTTGAAATTAACTTTCTGTTGTGTTGTATAACGTTAATAAAGGCAGTTGCTTTCAAGCAAAAAAAAAGACTTTGATCTTTTTCTCTGCCTAGGCAAGGCAACGAGTTGTAAATAAGATCTTGCATCAAGGGACATTAAAGTGACTTAAGTATTGAGTTAAAAATTCAAAGATGAGAGGTGCCGGTCAATTTGGTCTTGTCTATGGGTGTCGTGAGACGGTGGTTTAGGCTCAGACCTCCATATCAGATCCAAATTTGTGACATTTAGAGGTGTAGTACCCTCCCACAAAGTTGTGGAAGAACCACTTTTTGTCTTGCAATACAAATTTTAAGCACGAATTAGTAGAAAAGACTGCAAAAAAAATTCGATTTTTCATGGTGCAATCAAAGCAAAATAAATGATTACTAAAAAATTTAGTCTTACTTCGTTGGGTTTGCTTCTCGATCTCTCTCACAAAAATGTCTTGAACCCCTGGTTTTTTTTAACAAAAATTCAACGATTTCTATTTTTGAATGTGAGTTTCAAGGCAATTTTTATAGCAGCAATAATCTGTACTAAAATATTTAGGCGTAAAAGAGACTTTTTGTTTAATTTAAGTCCAAATCTCATTCAGAAACCAACTGTTTGGAGTGTATCAACAATTAACGGAAACCAAGAAATTTACGATGGGGGATCTTTTACAGCCCAGCCACAATAAAACTAATTTTTTAGGAGGAAAAAGTAATTACATTGAAAAAAGAGTTCTTTCAACAAAGTGAAAAAAATCAAGATTTTTTTAATTGCCATAATCTGTGCCAGACAGATTTGTATTTTTAAATTCATCTTAACATATTTTGAAATATGAATCTATATTTCTTTTTTTGTTTCATTGAAGCTTTCATCGAGAAAGGAGTCGTTTTTTATGATGGATGTTTGTACAAGATCTATCCCCACTCTATACCATCCGATTTAACAACCATAGATTGACAAGAGTCACGAAAACCTATTTCAAGTTGCCTTGAAAGTTTGTAGAAAAAGAAATCGATCGGCCAAATTGAACATGTGAGGAAAAGATTTCGGTTCTGTATTACATACCTTAGGAATTTTAATTAATTCATTGAACTCTGGTTTGTTGTGATTAATTCCTTATTCGGATTTGTTCAATTATACACCACATTTTGATTGTTTATTTGCTTTGAAATCTCCTGTAGAATCTTCCTGGCCTTTGAATCCCATTGCGAAACATCATGTACTTTTGACGAATTCATCATTGTAAAAACATATGTGCCAACATTTCAAAATGAACAGGTGACTGTAGAGGGATTCCATAATCAATTTGCCTTTTAATCAAACACTCCCTTTATGTTTGAAATGTTCAAAAGTGACTGTTTTGGTGTTGCAATTTAAGATCCAGCACTTTACGTCCGTGTTACCGGTTTTGTGTTTTACAAAGATTTCGCTTCATTGTCAAGTCAACAGACATCCTCATTTGCACGGTCGGGTCGGATTCGAACAAAAGCTTGGCAGGAACATTAATCCAAGATCGGTAAAGCTCAACATGAAGACGTTAAACCAACTTGTTTTAGAAACAGAAATGGTTCAAAGAAAAGATTATGAACAAAAATTCTAGAAAACCCGTTAGATATGTTACTCCAATATAAATAAAGCACAAACTTTTGGATAAATTCAAAGTGAATTCTTTGATGCAACCAAAAGTAATTAAAATTATTTTTTTTGTCCAATTGAATTTTGCCATGAGAACCTCAAATCATTGTTGCCTTTGTTTTGTCCAAACGGATGGTGCACAGCAATTAGCAGTGGAGATTATTTTTTGACAGATTTAATTCTCAAAAATGGTCAGCAAATTATTTATTTAAAAAAAACAAGTTCTTTAATGGCATTAATTTCCGTTCTTTGCTACGGACCATCATTTTATCGTAATTGCAATTGTGCTCTGTTGTTTTTTAAAGTTGCACCGAAACGATTTTTAGAAACATCAAATCGTTTGTCTTAGAAGAACTTTCGTTTTTAATTGTACTCCTGATACGATGTAGCCAAAAGTGAAAGGCAATCCATCAAGAATAAGACTAGCAGGAAAAACCTGAAAAAGATCTTCTTTCCCACCCATTCATCTGATTGAATAGCCATGTCAAGACGAACGTTTTTCCTTCTGTTTCTATTTTTTAAGCGAAGCCCCTGAGTTTTGCCAACAAGTTTTTTCTTTTCCATTTTCATATTGTTCCGGTAAAAACTTGCACATATTGGGAGGACATTTTAAGGATGGTTATGGGTGTCATTTCATGTATGAGAACTATTCAACGCCAACGACAGATCCGGACGTTCAGGTTGTTGGATGAAGAAAAGGGGGTGAAATGGTCGGGCAAAAATTATACGACATTGTTTTCCATAAATAAAAAGAGAAACGAGACAAAAATGATATGGAAATGAAAAAAGGAGAGGATGAAATAGAAAAAAGTAGGGCATAGTACAGAGAGACATAACCATCAACAGTGAAACACTTAAGTTGAAAATATAGCATGGATATTATGCCTCAGTTTTTGGTCTGTTTTTGCGTTCAAATCCTGTCTCTATTTATCTATATAGCAACGAGGTTGTTCTAGTACTACACCTTCAAACAACGCCCTATTTCTGACCGTTTTATGGCACTAACACACGTAGACAATAGCCGTATATTACTTCTATTTTTATGCTCTGGAAAGCTCTGTGGGAGGTGAAATGAAATAAAAATCTAATGAGATAACTTCATACAAATAAACCTAAATGTGTAGAATTTTGGCATTCCTCTCTGATCTTCTGTTTCCTGTACAACTTAAGTGCCAGACTGCATGCTACAAGGTTGAATTATTACCCTTTGGATTAATTCTGGAAATGTGTTGATCCCTAGTTTTGGGAAAACCTTAGTTACTTTTCAAGTTGGGGATGATCCCCTGAACATTATGTCAAAGACACAAAGAGGCAACTTTCTTGAAACACCCCAAACTTAAGCTTTTCCAGGCTTATGACTGAATAATATCAAGAAAATTTAGGGTCTTTTCACTTTAGCTACTTTTTGTGAATAATTAACTTTAACAAATGATTACAGGTTTCAAAGGAAAAGCAATCAATTAGTATTAAATTAATATCTCAAGGGAACATTGCATACTCCTTTCCAAATAATAATGAAATATCTTTGAACTTTCTTGCCATCTTGAGTATATTTTTGTCAAAAAAAAAATCCCTCTGAGACCAGTAAATATATGTTGAGATTTTAGCCCCTCTGCAATATTTTTAAAAGTTATAATCAGTGTTAGTGTACAAACTTCCTTTTTTTACCTCATGCTCCAAGAATCCTTGGAATTTAATAACAATTATGTCAGCACCAACCTACAGTTATGACATTTTCTAAACTCCCCTTTGCTCAAAAGTCTTCTTGGAGATTTTTTTTCCACCCTCCAACAACAGCAACAACGTGTCTCCCCAACAAACATACACATGCAGACCAGAACCCCAACTCTCTTTGCTTGCCTTTCAATATAGAATTTTTTGATCTTTATGTTTTTTTGAGAACTGTTTAAAAGCTGGATGAAGGTAAGGAAATGAAACAAAAGCTGACTTGCTAGAAAGAACTTTTTGGCAAGTGGGGGAAAAAACTTGTTTCAGTTTGGATCAAGGAGCTTTTTTCAACCTTAAAGATATTTTATAAAAAAAAACTTTTGAGCAAGGTTCTGGCAGCAATCACATTTTCATTCAACTATAATTTTATCAAACAGAAATGTAATGGAAAAAGCAACATAAAGTTTGATTTTCCATAAAAGCTGATATTGATGCCAACGATGAGATGTTTGTTTTTATGCTAACATTTCATCGTTTATTAGATTACCTAGACTTGCATTTAACGAGCATTTACTTCCGAAAGATAAAAAGAAAATGACAGCTTGATGTTATTTGACATCAGAGCCAGGCTTTTTTGTCGATAGTATAAAAAAAGTTACATAATAGAGCCAAAAACTATTTTGTTCTTGCTTTGCTCGAATATTGATGATTTAGTTTGATACAAGATAGTTTTTACCATATTAAAGGAAAAAGTCATTCATCCTTAAGAAAATATTGACCAAGATTGCAAACTTTGCATTACTTAATTATATTTAAAAAAAATCCAAGTTCTTTTCATGTTCTAGGTATATTAGCAACATCAAGTATTTATAAAGTAGATATTTCCTGCCTCATTGACATTTGTACATAATCAATCATTCTTTGATAAAATTACATGAGACAAAATTAGCTGGCCTTAAATCATTCTCACTCATTTTTCCTTGTTGTGTCCAATTTTATCAAACATAGGTGTTTTTAAAGGCCATAATTTGCCAAAAATTCTTAGATTTTTCGTCCATGATTGTCATCGTAAAAGAGTTCTGCTTCTGAAGATTTTTACAGAGACAGTCAGGCAGTAAACGAAACATGTTACAATTATATAATGCTTGTTGCAGTTTATGTGTTATTCACAAATTGCTTATAGAGTTGTGTAAATTCTGTCTAGACGGTCTGCTTGAACTAAATCTACGAGGCAATTAAGTTTTCAAAAAACTGCAACTGAGTACGTACGTGTGAGATAAGAATTGCCTGTCACATGTTTCTTTTATTAGATGGATTTTTTAGCTGTCAAAACACTTTTCCTTGTCCCATAAAAAAGAATTGCTTAATTGCCCAGTTTTTTTGATGATCTAAAATAAAATGCAGCCGCTCTCACATCGGATTCAAACATTTAGCAAAGTTTTGACTTTTAAAAGGTTATTAAAAAACCCTGTAGGAGAGAAAGAGGGTTTTGCATAGGAAAAAATTCTCCTTTGATGATCACAGTTAACTCAAAGGGCAAAAAAATTAATTTATAAAGCTGTTTGTTTTTTAACAGATAAATAACTTTTTCCCAAAGGCAAAAGCCAAATACTTAAAGTGTTTTTCACGAAATGTTGACGAATGTCAAAGAAAAAGATCGGTTTTATCTCACAATTTTAATGAAGACAGCCAAAAAGTTTTTTTGTGAATGATTTCAGGATTTATCTAAGACTTTTCCAGTCTATTTGACATTGTAATTTCCTGCTTTCACTCTTCTCGACGAGTTTTCCTTCCAGTACAACTCCCTTTTGTGGATCATAAGGATCGCTGGCTGCATCCTGATCTTGCTTCACTGTCAACTCTTACCTTGATATCTACTAAGTTTCATAGACATTTCAGTCAAACCAAACATGACGACTGCTACGAGAACACGATAAAGTCCCTCAACCCAATTCAATTGAAATGCTTGACAGACGAACGTTTTGAGAGATTAAAAATTTTACAGAGATCATTTCTAAAATAAACGGAAACATCGACCCCTTTCCATGGTTTGAAACAATAGGAAAAAGTAGGACAAAGGAGGCTCGTTTCACGAAATAAAGTGACAGAAAAGGGTTGTTTCAGTTACAAAATGTCTGGCTTATAAATTTCCCCTCCATTTAATCAAGAAATATGTTTTTCCATGAGGCTGCATCCATTTGAAGAAACAAAAACTTGGTCGTGTAGACAGGAAAGGGGGGCGAAAATGAACCAGAAAGGGATCTACTTTGATGTCGAAAAGTCCTTTTAGGTTAACAAGTGAAGGTAAAGTAAATAGTTCCGGGGATTATTATGGATCCGATTACGAGTGCCTCTTCTGATGTTGAACTTGGGGAAGACTGGATTTGAAGAAATAGGACATTTTTTTACCTCTGCCATGAAACTCTTTTTCAGATTCACTGAACAATTGGAAAATTCGTTGAAGCTATTTTCGAACCAATATTTATATACACATTTAAGGTGGTGTGAGTGTCGTCTTTGTGAAAACATTTTTTCAATACAGTCTATCTATTCAAAAACTCTGAAAGTTTTTATTTGAATTTTTCAAGCAAATTTTATAGCAACTTTTACGACCTGTTGTCGTTACTTTGTTTGGTTTTTGTCCCAGTGTCATTCAAATTTTGACACTTACTATTTTGCACTTTTTTCAACATCCATGACATCCATAGGGATGAATATTTATAAAAGCAGATGGCTTCCCTTTACAAAGTCACCAAGGCTGTTGAACAACCTAAAATATAATTTTTTTTAAATTTGGAACCAAAAAGTCTTATATTTAATCATTAAATATAAATTTGGGTTTTCTACTATGCTTTGACAAGGTAAATAAAAGATCTTATTTGTATCCAACCTCTGACGATTTGTCGTTGGATTCTTTTCTTTAGTCAAAGTTTTTTCCTGACAGAACAACAGATCTTGGCAAGCCAACCAAGTGTCCTGCAGCTTTTCGAGGAAAAATCATCTATAAAGTTTCAAAACTAGATTTTTGTCCGAACCAAGTTTGGACTTTTGTTGGTGCCACTGACCGCAGATGTCGAAAACTGAGCTGAGACTACGGAATAATCAGTTAACCCCAAGTACCTTTATTTTATGCACATGTTTGGATATTTGGTGGAGAGTTTTATGACACCCAGCTGCACTACGTTCTCAAGACAGTAAACTCTGAAAGTTTTCAAAAGAAAAAAAATTAGTCTTAAAATGAACGAACGGGTGATTTTTATTCCTTCCTACATTTTAAGGTTGAGGCTGGAAAAAGTCTGGCTGTGAGATTTTATATGAAACTTCAAAAAATCATTAGTTTGATGTAATGTGAAGCGTTTGTTTACTTTGATGGTTGTAAGGATCTTTTTTATGCCTTTGAAATGAGCCACTTCAGTTTGATGGTACATCAAACCTTTGATTCAAGCCTCGTACTGATAAAGCTAAGAGGGGTCTCAGAACTGATTCAACGATAGTTTGAAGAGCATCTTTATAACCTCTTGAATTAAAATAAAAATATCCCCAGGAATATTTATTCAAGATTCTTCTTGAGGCGGTAGAATCAAGTTATTCTGCATTCACGCAGATGACTCTTATGTAGAGAGTGAAAAATTCAAATCGTTAGACAAGTTTACTCAGTCAACTTTGTTATAGAGAAGAGTGCCGCAGAATTTCAGAACATTTCTTGGGCTAATCAAATCAAGCTGAAGGGAAGTTTCAACTACTTTTGCAAATCTTCCATAACTTTAACTTTATATCAACTCGATGCTAACCTTTTTGGCTTCCTCTCACTTCGTGTCGCTTTTTTCCTTTCCACTGTCAAATAAATTGTAAACTTGTACTCGTAAAACATCCCCGCTAGACGCTAGATCGTCAACACTCATTCTGACTGCTTGGGGTCTATTGAATTTGAAAAAAGGTGACATATCTTCAATGGTAACGATTACCCCGTAGGCAAACGCAGCACTCATAAATATGCAGCGTCTTCTGGTCTGAAAATTCAAAGTGCTTACAGCCCAGATCACGCTCTCACATTCTAGCTGCCAGAGTATCCTTTTAGACCTCCCTATTCTGGATTTTATTGCATTTCGACTTTTTATGTTCGGACTAATATTTCCACTTTCAGCTCCTCCTTTTTCCGTTGTCAACCCCAGAGCACCTTCAATCCGTCCGTCTGAAATTCAACTTTGACAATTTCAGCTTGAAATTTGGCCAAAAAAAAGTTGCTTGACATTTTGTCTCGCTGTGCATCGAGCATCCTGAATTCAGTTCTCAAGGAGGTTAGAGATGGCACTAAATTATCCAGGGCGTAACCCAAGTGCCACATTCATATAGTAATCACACTTTGCATCGAATTTCAATCAGCGTATATGTCTAGTCAACTTCAATAACTACATTTCTAAAAATTCAAAGTACCTGCGAGCTGATAACAAGAGAGACTTAAACAAAATAGTCACGTAATTTGAGTAGATAGTTGAACAATTTGAAACAGAAATCTCTTTTGAACTATCGTTAGCCGTCAATGGTGTTTTTGAAAAGTCTAGACATATTCGAGTCAAGCTGGAATAAGTTCATAGATCGTTTTTAATAACAGCATATAGTCAATTTAGAGATACTTTTACACCCACATTTCTGAAAAAGGAGATTCAGGGTTTTTTCATTTTCACTTAACTCTCTTGCATTAATTTAGTGCTCACTAAATGCCGGTTCTATGTTCAGATGAAAGAGTTTTTATGAGATGATCCTGTTTGATCAGGAAACCAGTAGGAGTTACTCTTTCAAGTTCATAGCTGTGTGCAAAAAATATGCAGGTGGTATCAATTCAATTAAGCCAGAAGTGATTATCCCCAAAAAGGAGATCGGTAGTAACTTTGATCTCAATTAAAATCCCTCTTTCGGCATTACGTTTTATGTCGGCATAAAATTTAAATGTTAAATAGTTGAAACAAACGTCGACATCGACGTGGGCGAGGATCAATTCGACAAAGTTAATTGAGTTTTACAATGTGAGCTTATTCAGAAAGTCTAATGGACTGTCTGTCCTCCCTTCTATTTTCCTCCAGAGACTGAACAAGACCCCTATTTAGGACTCTAGTAAACAATATTTTTAAACTCAAAGCTTACTATTACACAAAGCCCTTAAAACATTGGGACTAGAATGGACTGGCAAGCCATGAGATGGATGCCTTTCCATCAGGAGCCACAGAAAAGTCTTTGTTTGTTTTGTGGTGCTACAGAAAATCAAACCCAAATATGTTTTACTTGACGCTTTACAGCTCTCTGAGGATTTCGCTTTTTATATCCCTTTCATAGATATTACCTCATTCAAGTTGGACTTGGTGAAAAAAAAGCTTTGCTAAATATGACCAGCGTGCCCCATTTACATTTTAAGACCCGACATTAAACTATACCCAGACGTATTCCGAAAATGTTAAGTTTAAATCATGAGAAGATGGATCCGTGCCACATGTTTTTGGGGATAAAGAAAAATCAACGTAGCGTAAGATCTCCATTTCAACCGTCTATCTGGACGAAATTTAGAACTATATCACAGTAACGTAAGGTTCATTAGAGACAATCTGTAATTTAAAGTCCTGAAGTTTTTTTTACTCCTTTGATCATCAACATTTGTCAATTTGTCCGACTGCAAATCACTTCTTTGTTTCAACTATCTGGGTTTATAGCGGACTCAATCAGTAGAAAGATGAAATGCTAAATTCCCTCCTCTCTTTTTCATTTTTTCAAGACAATCTCCTTTTTTTTGCTTTGCTTACCTTCTTTGTGATGACTAATCTTGTCATCAGGTTGACGATTAGGGTTCGAATAGTTCGGGAAAAAAACCTCTTCTGACAGCTCGAAGTTTTTCTCGACTTTTGTTTGGATAGATTTACGCCCTCCCAAATTCACTGCTGTCTACATTATCATGTTGTGAAAACCCAACAAAAAATTAAAACTAATGATAAATTGTCATTTCTTGTTAGCTAAGCAATTTTACTATTTGTGACATGATAATGTTTTTGTTATCGTGCCATTACAAATTAAGCTTTTAATCAATTGTAAATTTAATTCTTTTGTTCACCTCTGTTTGAATTTTTCTCTTTCATCCCAAAAGGTTTTTTTCTCCCATCTATATATAGCTTATCAAGTATAGAACCTTTTTTCTTCCTATCCTGTCTCTAATTTTTTTTATTTTGCTTTAATTGGTTGCAGAAAAACTGGTTGTATATCAAGTTTCACGCGTGTACTCAACACACGAATGACTGCCCATTCGTCAAGTTAAATTTAGGTTAAAAAGGTGACGCATATCTTACATCCATCCTTTGAAGATGGAAGAAGGATCTCGGTTGTTTTGAACAAGAAGGTGTTGTGGTTGGAAAATCAAAATCAAGATTCAAATTAGGACAACAAAGGATTGGTTCAAGACCCTTTCATGTCTCGACTAATTTGATTGGCCTCGGTCATTGTGTCTGCAACAAATGCTAACTAGGTCCTGGTTTACATGCTTTGCCATTGAGATTGCAGACAGGCGGACACCTGACCAGTTCGTCTGCCTCCCCTTGATTGGGTCTTCCATAAATTTGGGTTTGATCGGTGAGAAAATTAGCTTCAAGTTATTGCGTGTTTGGTTACCTTTGAACACGTTCTCGATTAAGTTTATTGCCTTGATGTTTAATGGCTATAAGAGTGTGGCCTAGGTCTGATACAGGGGGTTACGATCAATTTTGCAACGCTTAATTTATGGGTAAATTCAACACAATCAACAAGTCCTGGACCATTCCGTGAAGAATGGAAAGAGATCCTACCTGGGTTCGAATGGCCGATAAATTCATTTATCACTTTCTGCTCTGCGTCCAAGACACCTGTGAGTAATTTATACGTAAAACACAACCAAGAATTCGACTTTCTTTCATAGGTGTCTCATTTTACTTCTATTTCTCACAAGAAAGCGATTCCACCGTGTCTGAAACGCTAATTTATTTCGAAACAGGTTTTTTTCGAACCGATCAAATTGAAAGTAACAAATTCAAAGATGAAAACATTTTAGCCATTTTCACACTTCATTTGAAAAATTCATAAAGAACTTTGTTGATAAATTACTAAAAATAAATGCTATTTCGGTTATCTTTTATGGAGGGCGTCAAATAAAGAAGCCCTATAGTATGAACATACATTTTCATCATAATTGCATATGCATTTTATAATTCCTTAATTAGTTCCAGCATTCTAATAAAATATTTGCCTAGAAATTGAATCGTGGAGAAAACATGAATGAGTAATAGTGAGAGGGGAAAATTCAAAATATTTATTCTAATTCTAAGTTTGATCCATTTCAATAAGAGTGTTGTGAATAACAATGAACCGAAATTTAGCATTTCAAAGCGCTTAATTTTATTACACAGTCTTTTGAGAATTCAATTGGGTGTTATGATGTTGATGACGACTACGACCCAGGAACATGGATGTAACCCGACACTTTTTTAAAGGACCTCAATGCAGAGACATTCTTATCCTCTCTGAACAAGCTATAATTCATATTTTATGGCCTTAAATTTTCTGACGATGAAAACTTCAACCAAACTATAGATTGCATCTTTTTTATGCCACTTGGACTTTTCACACATTGATGTGAATCTAGAGTAAACTTTTAGTTTAGTTTTCTTAAATCTATATATAAAAAATGGCCGTACAGATGTTTGTCTGTCTGTCTGTCTGTTGGTATGGGGAGGGCTAATGGAAATCCATGCCCCTGCACTGATCCTGATTAAATTTTGCACGCAAGGAAGGCTTTTGTGCAGGTTTGACCCCTGCCCCCCTCACCCCTTGGGGTTAGGGGGGCTAAAACCCTAAAAGCTGAAGGATGCATTTTTGAAAACTGTTAACAAAACAAAAGGTTGCAAATTAACCCGGGCAGCGGCAGGTACCCACAGCTAGTAATAATAATATGTAGCTGTATTGATAGACTTTTAGGAAGGTAGTTTCTACGTTGACATCAAAATTAGTTTTGATTTGTCAATTGCATCAGGACTGTCCTACTTGAAACCAACTTAAGTCATTCTCATTCCCACAACCAGAAACACTTAATGTATACATGAAGTGTTCTTGAGTGTCATTAACTCATTTTAGCATCAGCTGAAAAAACCCCTTTCGATGGTTTATTGTGGATGTAAAAAATGCTTTACGCACTATTGAAACGCAAAAAAGTTTTTTAAAGTGAGGTGTTATTACCCGCAAAATTATTTTAATTGCTCTCTTCTAATCCATGTTTGTTGAATACAGCCTTTTTTCTACGAAGTGCAGATGGCATTTACTTTTTCGTTTAAAATATCATTTACGTGTTTAATACTTCTAGCGAGTAAAATTCTCTTACTTTATTAGTAATAAAAAACTTGTTTAAAATCTCGGTTATTAATTCGAAAGTTTTGTTGATAAAGAATCCTTTTTGTTTTACTTCACGTGTGTCGATGGCTAGTTTGATTTTCTATTTTGACTTTGAAGTTCTCTTCGATCTAGATTACATTACAGTCCATTTTGAATCACTCATCAAAAGACATTTAAGCTTCAAAATACCGACGTGATTTTCCTTCAAAGCTTCGAAGATGATAACCTGTCAGAATGGGATGAAGTTGCATTGAAAAATAGATAACTCTTTACATCTTATCGAACAGACCGGTGACAGCCTAGAAAGCTGAATTGTTCTAAAAGGCTGTCAAAATTTCCTTTATCCTGTCTCAGCACCATTTTTCATCAATCACAAGAACAACAGTATCTCTATATCTCTTATCTTTCTTTTTTACCCACAACTTTAACTCTGTCATTTTGAAAACTTAGTTTCAATCTGAATTTTTTCTTTCAGGTAAGATTTTTTTGAAAAAAATTAAACGTATAACAACAAAAGTATTTTGCAATACTCATCATGACACTTGATCGACACATTGCGGGATCTTCAAAACGCTTTCCAGGCAACAAATCAAAAATTTCAAAGATTATTCACGGTTAGAGAGTGGGACCTGGTGATGCTCGCAATACCTTGTAGCTCCTCTTCTCTACTTTTTAAATTTCATATCCAACATATAAGTTTAGAGATAATTTGAGGATCATTTTTAAGGGTTGTAAATATTTAAAAAGACAGATAGTTTTGGAGCAAATCTTATTTGAAAGAATTTCTAAGAACTGTTCCCTTGAATTTTGATTTCTTCGAACTGATACCCTGTGATGTGGCATGACATATAACCTCAATGACTTCAAAAAAGGCAAAACGAAACAATTGGTCACACAAATTTTCGCAAAGGGGTTGCAGATGATGCATGCAGATCAAAAAGGAATTCTAGGTGACCTGCGATTGAAAGGTAAAAACCTTTTGTCTTATTTTCGTCTTCACGCTGTTAAAATGGACCATTTTCTTCCAAGAGAAATTGAGCATGGTCTGACCTGAACTGCAAACCAATTTTGAAAAAGACTCACCTTCAGCCAATTAAATTCTGCTTGTAAAAGAATATTGTTTTAAGGTGATCAATCCTCTTTTTTGGTCTACTCGAAATTGGATTAGGTTTTAAATTCGGTGGCGTTTTTGTTCGATCAGCAGGAGTCCAGTTGCAGCCAAGGTTCTTAATAAAAACCAGGTTTGTTTTGCTCTTAGGGCTATGGCAGAGTTAATTTTAATAGTCATAAAGACTCTTAACGGATTCTTAAGATAATGAAAAAAAATATCATCAAAAATTGAAAAGCTGAAGTCGACCTAGAAACTCCACTTCAGGGTTGTTCACAATACAAAATTCATGACAAAAAGTGCTTCTAGACATGCCATTATTGCTACAAAATGAAGGAGTTTTTAACAACAAATGTGCTTTAAATTGGCCAGTGTCAGCCAAGAGGAGGTTCTCAATTCCAAAATGATGATTGAAAAGGTAACAGCAAAAAAAGTGCAACCAGACCACTCTTTCAATACGCCTCATACATCGTCGACCACATTATTTAAAACTTAGACTTTGCTACGTATGATTATCTGAAACAAAATGGGCCAGTCCAATCAGTCTTCATCTAAAATAAGAATGTCATCACGTGAGGCCTGCCTCGCCAAAGAGCTCAAATTATTCTTTAAAAAGTAGAACAGATCTTTTTTACGACCATCTCTTCACAAGACGTTTTTCAAAATAAGTTTCCATTCACAGCATCACAGCATCTGTGATTTCCTCCACTTTCAAGTTGAAATCCGAGTCAGTTCGGGGTATGACTTTGATTAGTGATCGTCATTTGATTCTGGCATTAAAACCCTTTCTGGGTATCTCTCCCCAGAAATTCAAACTATTCTTGATATTTGTGAGAAAAATTGAGGCCAATTTGTTAAAGTCTTGGCAGTATTTGGAAGATATCAAGACGCCACAGCTTGGTGTCCAATTTTTCAATCTTAAAAATGACGATTCAATCTAAAACCTCTTTCTTTGTTTCCGAGATCCATACAATGTTTAAGTGGAAAAAACTCCTCTTTTTCTTGTGAGAATGTATATGCCCGAGTTTTTTTTACCTGGAGGCCGCAGATCTTATTATCCGGCGAGACCAACTCTTAATTGTCTTACTTGAATTACCGACAGATTTATTTGTCGCCCACATACTGAGGCTCTAAGAAGTTTGATCCTTTTATGAAACTTTTTTTTCTTTCATATGCCGCTTCTTCGAAAAAATTTTGAGTTCAGTTACAAATACCTAAAAAAATAGAAAAAAAATACAATTTCGTGTGGAAGGCTTACAGTTCTTTTTAGATGAAAAACATGTTAGCATGTTAAGGATGCCTTTACTATTTTTTCCAATTTCCATCTTGACTGATGAAGTTTTATTTATTCTGAAAAATATCAAGTTTTTGATATTATCATTCAAATTATTTAAACTTCCATTAGGTCAGTTAAAATGCTTTTTTTATTTGCTCTTTATTCATTCTGTCATGTTTTCAATGTGTGTTTTAAGTTAGTCCATCCAAGATATTTTGTCAAGCAATCTTTCATATCAGCACTTAATTTTCTATTCTACAATAGTTGACTGTAAACATTAGACTCACTACTCTGGACAGCAACCAAAGATGCTACCCTTCTGGATGCCTTCTAATATATTGCTTTTCCCAAAAAGAGTCCCGTTCAATCAATCGACAGATTTCTAGTGATTGCGAAGGTCATTGCTGAAAATGCCTAAAGGTCCCAGCCGCTCTTTCAGTGAATCACCCTCAAACTTCTTTCATTTCAGTTTAAATATTAAGTGTTAATTAAGACACCCTGAATCAATAAGATTTGTATTTTCGTCAAAAAACACTATTTTAAACGACACAATTTTTGTGCATCGGATGTAGGGGGGGGGGGGGGGACCTCCATTATGAGAGTAAAAAAATATTTTGTCTTTTTTGCCTTCAGGGTTCATCCGTGTTTCCATTTGCCTAGTTCGAAAAAAGGCTGGTTGAAATGATGCCAATTTCGCCTTGGACTGCGTGGTCGTAAAATAATAAAGAAATTAAAAGGTTCTAATTTTTGAGACTGTTTGAAGCCTCAACAATTGCCATAAACCCAAATTCTACCTTGAGCTTTGTTTTTACTTTGATTAAGGATGTGCATCTTTCCGATCTGGATTATTAACTTCTAATTTAGACCAGAGAGCTATTAAAATCGTATCTATTCGATTACGTCATTTGTCTTGAACTATCTAAAAGTTTGGTCGTTTCTCACAACTGGATCAAATCCCATCAATTTTTCACGCTTTAATTTGGTTTTAATTGCTGACAATACAATGCAATACAAGAATGCACTACAAAGAAAAGGAAAGCGTTTCTATTCTGTTCCTTGTGGTTAGAGGGTACTAATAGTAATAGCTTTGTGAAAAAAATGGACTGCCTACTGTCTATCCATGGCAAACATAAAATGAAGCATAAAATGACACCATTAATTAAAATCGATTTATTCCCATAATCAATTTAGTGGCCGAACAAAAAAAAGGGGGAGAGAAGTGGAGGCCCCAGCCAATTGGTAGAAATTTTTTTCAATCGAGCTTCAGACTTGATCGATTTTTATTTCATTCTTATGAACGTATTTTAATCATCATCAACATCCCAAAGTATTCGTTTCGTTTGGTAGATAAGGGGCCAGAAAAACAGATTGAAAAAAAAAGAAGTTTCAAGCTGGCAGACAGAGAGAAATGGACCACGAAAAATGTCCGGGTTAAGTCTTAAAATAATCATTAGACATTAATGACCAACATCTTAGGAAAGATTTGTTATTCGTCGAACCGTCTGATTTTAAATAATGATGCGAGCAATTTTCATTTTCCAGAGGTCGTAGGGTGGTTGATAAGGCTTTGAGGCATTTCCAGATAAAAATCTCTATGACTTGGGGTTAGAAAACCTGTTCCCCTTAAATTCCAGGTGCATTATTTAAAGCGATCTACATTTTTCATAAAATCTCGCTGGAAAATGTGTTGAAGCCTTTTTAGTGGGTCGGCCAGACACAAATCTTGACGTTCTTCAAAAAAAAATAGTAATTAGCAAGGCCAACATATTTGAGGGCATCTGTCAAGACACGATTTTGATATGATATGCGATGCAATATCTGGTTAAAACAAAATAGACCATGATTCCACTATCACTATCTTTATTTATCAGACAGTTGACAAATGATCTTTGAAGTAGTTGCTTTGCAATATTGGAAAAAAATAATCAATCGACGGTGATTGTTGGGACTTTTTCCCTATGCATCGACGAGTATATAGCCTTGATGCTTTTTATACAATAGTTGTGCAGTTCTGTTTTGACAGTAAAAAATTATTTGAGTAGAACTTTACTTGGGCAGCGTGTAAAAAAGTTAATTTAGCCAGACAAAAGGGTGAGTAAACAAAAAAATGAATAATTTTCTATAGAGGATCATTTATCTGAAGTCATGGTATTGTCTAATAAATTACAGCCAGAGTTGATAATTGTCAGTCCAAATGTAGAGTCAGTAGATGTTTGAAAAAGCCTGATTAATGATTGTTCGTGTTCACCCGGTTTTTCATGCTATAACTTCTACTGTATATATGAACAAAAACTCACTTTGAATCTCTTTTATAAAACTAACGTGTGAGCAAACCCTTGTCCAAATCTGAAGTGGTTAAAATGAAAAAGGTGGAATACATTATTTGACGGTGAATTACTCTTCGGCAAGCTTGCATCGAAAGATGCCTGACATGACTAGTTGGATTTTTAATCAGAAAAAATGAGCTGAAGTACTTAGCCCCAAGTCTACAAGTACATCACGCCTGAATAATGAAAAAAAATATCTTGAATGTTTTTGAGCTGGAAAAAGTTTTTTTTTTTTACAAAAAGAAAAAACTTTGAATTTTCTCATATATATATATTCTTATAAAAACATCTCAATGACGTATGCAAATTTGTTTGCTGGACATGAAAGTTGAAACTAATTTCAGATATACTCACAAAAAGTAAAGTGGTTTATCAACGTCTGTCGTCTTTTGGTTGAAGAACAGTTCTCTCAGACTTTAATCAGCACATCAAGGTTTTCAGCTGTCAGTGAACAAAACGTATTCCTGTAATTGTAGAGTTGTTGTTCGAATTTTCATGAGATTATCGATTAAATCATAATTTATTATGGAAAGGTGTAGAGGATTTTCAAAGCGATAATTATTGCGTTTTGCTTGGCAGTTCTGATCTCTTAAATTGACGGTCTGTAAATGTTGAACATCATCACATGTAGATTAAAATGTTGAAAGTGAGACGCCACCCTTTTTTTCCTTGGACCTGAAAACTTTCTAAGATTGTATGCTTTGAGATTATTGAAACATGTAATTTATATCTCCTCATTCGGTTTTTGCAAAAACTTCCAAAAAGTTTTACTAGGTCTTAGAGTCAGATTGATGGATGCAAAAAGTCATTTTTGTCAACATTTGCATTGCCATTTGATCGTCAGAAAACTTTTTTTTTCATCTAGTTTATTCAGAATCAATTTCTTACTTCTAACTCCCCCAGCTTCAGCCATCACACGCATACCCTTCAAGCTGTCAGATAATGTTTTTAACCCACTTCAAAAATTGCCAAAAAAATTTTTTTAGAAACTTTTGTTTAGTGTGTGGAAGGAACAGCAAAAATCATATGTAAGAATGTGTCCTGAAAAGGAAGGACTGTGACGAAGAAAGGCTCATATATGAAAAAACAAAGTTTCCATAGACAAAATTTTCATCCTCAAAAGAGAATACAAATCATTTTTCACAAGTTTTGTTCACACGATTGTTATGAAGTTGTTTTGTTGCAGAGACGTTCGTTGTAATTTCAAACGAAGGTTTTCATTAAAAAAAAGCGACTAATTCGAATTTGTTTCCTACGAACGACACCTTCTCCCCTGTGTTTATCTGATGCAACAATCATCAAAAAGTGATGATGAACAAATTTTGACTGGAGCTTAGGAAAACAAGCAAAACATTGTGAAAATAAATAAAGTAGGTTCTGTTGATGATAGAGTGACTTTTACACGTACAAGACGAAGTTTTTGAAAAGGCAATAGTAAAGCTTAATTTTCAAGGTGTTTTTTTTTCAAGTATTGCATGAGTTCACCAGAGAAAAAGCTTCCGATTATCCCTAACCTTCGTAATTAACTATTCTGAAGACAAATTAAGATGGATAGTATTATTTTCATGTGTGTGTCATGTCAGCTTGAGAAAAGGTGCACCACTCACTCTATCTATCGACCAAACGTTGTTCTCAGAACTACTCTACGCCTGTTGGCTCCGACTTCACCTCAAATAAAATGAACCTGATGGATTTTAAATTGATACAATTTGTCAATAACGCAACATTTAATTTCCACAATAGTTAGAAACAGGAAGACATTGGCCACAGGCAGAGCGACGAAGCAAAGCTGTTTCTCATTTTAGAAAATCTAATTGGTAAAATAAAAAAAAACTAACTTTCACATTGACAAGAAAAACAAGGTCTTTTTTCGTGACTGCATATAGAAAACAACAGTGCATTGACTAATGAGACAATTTTTAAAATCGTAGTTTATATTCAATAATAATTGACGATTGTCTTTGAGGGAGTACGATGATTGAGATAGGTGAACGTGGCCGAACACCTGCGAAATGTAACATGCCTTGCTAACTTGCTCACAGCTTGTAGTCCGGATGAATGAGAATCCAAATTGAGTTGTTAGTTGGCCTCCTCACTCACACTGATGTGGAGACCGGCCTGGAGGAGACACTGTGCCTGGGATCCGTCGTGAGTAATGAGAAATGAGAGCACTGGAAAATTTGTGGATGGCTCTGCAGGGGGTGTCTTCGTTGTTTCAAACACAAACTTTTTTTTTCTTTTCTTATATTCACACACACACAGAGAGAGAGAAACAAAAGTATATAGTTTTATTACTTCATACCATATCTAACTAAAATTTCCAGAGTGTAAAACTCATGACATTGTCTTTGGCATTCCAATTCTGATGCTTGGAAATGATTAAATGGTTCTCCAGTCGCCATTCCACACATGACCGTTGAGGGGATTGTAAAAAATTGGATATTTTGGGGCGAATAACGCTTTGGCTGGGGCAAAAATATCTCTTTCCTCGTCTCAACTCAATTAAGGCCAATAAAATATCTCGAAATTTCGTCGCTCAAATGATGTTCAATTAATTTTGAATCAAGTTAGACAGAGGGTCACACACATTCTTTTTCCCTCTCAATCATATTTTTGAGTCAGAATGTTAATACGGATGTATTTTGCAAGTGTAAAGATGTTTTTCTTGCACTGGAGTCGGCTCATTGAAGCCCTTTTCGTGTCAAACAACGGTGCGATCAAAGTCGCTGCGGTTCGAATTTACCTCATGAGATAATCCACTGCAAATGGATGTAGAAAAACCATTTTTTTCCAAATCAGCGGCTATTATTACCAATTGAATTTGATTTACGAAATAATTTAACTCTGGTGGCGTGACTGAAGATTGCTGTCAAAAGTCTTTCTTTCTTTCTTTGCAATTGTGTTAAAAACGAATTTTTCAGGTTTCTTTTTGTCTTTCACACGACAAGGCGATGCACAAAAGTGCAAAAAAAAACTTTTCAAAAATTTTTCCGCTAAGAATAAGTTGTTTAGAAAAATGTTGAACTCCTTTTCCAAGGGGTTGATCATCTATCTCACTTTTTCACCCTGATCAAACTTGAAGTTTCAAAAAAAACCAAGTCTTATACGTCATTGAGTTGAAAAGATATGCAATTTGATTTTCTATTCATCTGAAAAAAAATGATGTTTTCGTCATTCATCTGATTTGGAAATTCATTTGCGCAAGCTCTCGACGATACAATCTATGAATAATCAAACCATTTTCTACACAGTTGAAACTTTTTTTTTTTGCAAAAAAATTCAATTTATTTTTCAAGTCAGAACACAATAGACCTCTGACTGTGAGTACAGGATTGTGAAAATTTTGCGTGTTTGTAATCGAAGTGCACGCACAACACCACATTATCAGGCCTTGTCATCTATAATCTTTCACAAATCGTAATCGCCACCACCAGAGTCTGTCCAGTCTCATTAAAAACATTCGAAAATGTGACATAATAAGTTGTGATCAACTTTATGGGTTACTGATACAGAATAACGGTATGAATAGAAAAGAAAATAATGTAATAGGCTTAACTTCTTTGATAATTTTTTGCTAGCTACAAACTTTCATTTTCTCGAATATTAAGATTTTATTCGCATCACGTTTTGCTCAAAGGTTAACGGACGTAAAAGAAGAAAAATGGGTTGAGATGAAATGAACAATTTTGGCAAATGTGTAGCATGATTTTTACCGAGGCGAAGATCACTGACAAAACTCATTTATTTCAGCAAAATAAATCCTTAAATACCAAGTTATAAATGTCAGCTAAAGGAGATTCCAAGATCGGCGTCTCGATCTTACCTCATCACAAAATCTCTGCTGCCTGTCCTTTCTTCTAATCAAAAGAAAAATAAGATATAATGTTGCCCAGAATGTTAAAGTCAAGTTGTGTGGTCTGAACAATTTTTTAAAACAAAAATTAATTCCCATCACGAAGCCCTGAAACAGAAAACCTGTGTTTGTGTATCCAATCCTTAATAATATCGAATCAATTTCCAGTAATTGCTTTCCTTTTTCCAGACGCATATAATTTTACCATTTATACTTAGAATTTGAATCGATTAAGTAAGCTCCGTCAATAAACTATTTTTGATTGTGTTCAAGCACATACTTTTGATGTTACGTGAAGCTTTCTGAAATGTAACTTGTTGCCAGACACGTGGCCTTTTTATCAGGCTTAGTAATGATTCCGTTCGAAGCCAGTGAATAAATTTGATGCTTCAATGAACCCCATCAATATTGGAGAATGGAAACTCATTTTGTGAAACGTAGTTATACAGTGTATTATTTAACTTTGGATTATTAGTTTTCTTCTGCGGACAAAAAATGTGATTTTTTGCCTCGTCGACAACTTTCACATTACAATTCACTGAAATTTAATTCCAGTCAATACGTTAAAATAGAATTGATTTTCATCGTTTTTTATTCCTATCAATCTCTGGCCTAAAGTATCCATTACATCCAATTCCAAGTCAATCTATCTCATTTAAACACCATCGATAAAAATTGAATGAAAATCATTCAGCTCTTCAAGCCAACAGCCAAGAATCAATTTCAACTTTTTATTGGCAGTTTTTTTTTGTCGAGATTTTTGAGACTTGAAGTGCAACAATCACTCTCTACCTATTTAATTGCATTGAATTTGGACAACAAAGACCTCCTCATATGATGAATGACTCTGAGAAAGAATTACAATAATGAGTGTCAGTTTAGAAAGCTTAAATAAATAGTCAATTACAAAAATTTAAGCCTTTCATTCTGCACTGAAAAGAACCATAAAGTATCGTTTTTTGCCAAATTTGAACTTCTCAAGAAGCATTTTCCACTCCCCAGGAATGCTTTCAGACAATGACAATTGAGACTTTAAAGGAACATCCTGATTGCAAAGATTCCATTCAAAAATAAGCATATTATCATCATTATAAATAGTCAATTACAAAAATTTTTAAGCCTTTCATTCTGCACTGAAAAGAACCATAAAGTATCGTTTTTTGCCAAATTTGAACTTATCAAGAAGCATTTTCCACTCCCCGGGAATGCTTTCAGACAATGACAATTGAGACTTTAAAGGAACATCCTGTTTGCAAAGATTCCATTCAAAAATAAGCATTTATCATCATTATCATCATCATGACTTAAATTTTCAACCAGATTGTAAGATACTTTTTAGAAGCTGTAGCTCTTGAAACTAACCTACCTACTTTGACCTAGAAGACATTGATCTGGGTAATTTCTCCAGAAACTATTCGACGCATTTTAACATCCAGGATCGAACGAAATTCTCACGGATTGTAAAGTCGGTAATAATCTTCAACATCTTCTCAAATGATACGGTTTAAGATGCATCAAAAGGTTGGCTGTGAAATTCGCCATATTTGTAGATTTTTCCAATAATTTCAGGTAACCTGTGACAAGTTGATTGTTGCTAAGAGATTGATCGTGATTAATCAGGCGTTTCGTGCATGGGTGTGGACTAATTCTAATGGAAGAATGTGGCATAGGGGCTTGCCTTGATAAATCGTAATGATTAGGTTTTTAGTATTGATTACTATTGAGAATGGACATTCCTATTTTTGTACCAGAATTCCATGAATGGAGAAAATTTTTGCCGAAGCTTGGAAAGAGGAATTTCTGAAACTCTTAAAAGTTAATATGAAATGGAAGTGTAAACATTATTTTTGGTCACAGCTTGATTTTGTCCTTCACACCTATATCTCAACTGATTTATTTTCAAAACTTCCTGCTGTAAAGTTGTAAATTTATCGTAACATGAACATTCCATTTTTGTGTAATTTGCTTTTAATTGAGTGGGAGTTGTGCAAACCATA
>Ga0194133_10002979_pt1 | contig 24859 bp, 27 predicted proteins | sample TA2KigOf40mmetaG_FD_155448 | JGI IMG/M metagenome (GOLD analysis project Ga0194133, IMG submission 155448) | Freshwater microbial communities from Lake Tanganyika, Tanzania - TA2015055 Kigoma Offshore 40m | ecosystem: Environmental > Aquatic > Freshwater > Lake | place: Tanzania: Lake... | reverse complement strand
ATTACTATAATCCTTGTGGAGTAAAAAAGGCCGTGGATGAGCTTTTACCTGATATGAAAATAGATTCAGATGGCATTTGGACGTTTAAAATTAAATAAAAAAAAATGATAAAATTACATTTAGGTTGTGGATGGAGGGACTTTGGTTCTGATTGGATTCACATTGATGGTGGTGATTATCCACATTTGGATTACAAAGATATAACAAAATTACCATTTGAGGATAAAAGTGTTGATTTGATTTATGCCTCTCACGTTTTAGAATATTTTGACAGAGAAGAAGTCATATACATTCTAAAAGAATGGAATCGAGTATTAAAAGTTAGTGGCATTTTAAGGATTGCGGTTCCTAATTTTGAGGTTATTTGTGAACTTTATCTTAATAAATCTATACCATTAGAAAAGTTCTTAGGACCAATGTATGGAAAGATGAAAATGGAAAACGAAAACATATATCATAGAACCGTATATGATTTTAAATCATTAAAAACATTATTGGAATCTAATGGGTTTGAGGATACTGAAAAGTATGACTGGAGAAAAACAGAACATAGTGATTTTGACGACCATTCTCAGGCATATATTCCCCATATGGATAAGGAAAATGGAATACTAATAAGTTTAAATATTGAATCTTTAAAAAAATAAAACATGAATAATTTTTTAATATTAGAACAATTTGAAAAAAAATTGTCAGATTTTTTTGGTAGTCCTTATGCCGTTGTGGTAGATAGTTGTACTCACGGAATTGAATTGGCCCTTAGGTATACAAATTCAAATAAAATAAGTTGCCCAAAAAGAACTTATTTATCAATTCCCTTTTTATCAAAAAAATTAAATATTGACTTGGAATGGAAAGATGAAAATTGGGAGGACTATTATTATCTTACTGATAATATCATTGACGCAGCTGTTTTATGGAAAAAAAACAGTTATATACCTAATACTTTTATGGGCATTAGTTTTCAATATCAAAAACATTTATCTTTAGGAAGGGGTGGTGTATTATTACTTGACAATGAAACGGCCACGAAAGAAATAAAAAAAATGTCATATGACGGAAGGTTACCTAACACACCTTGGCGCGAACAGAATATAAGTACTTTTGGGTATCATTACTATATGACACCAGAAACAGCCCAATTAGGTTTAGATAAATTAGAAGAAGCCATTAATACGACTCCAAAAAAGTGGACAGTAAATGACTGGCCAGATTTAACAAATATGGATGTTTTTAAAAAAATGAATAATAATATTGACCCATACTTATAAACTAGATAAAAAATGAAAAAAGCACTAATAACAGGAATTAATGGACAAGACGGAAGTTATTTATCCGAGTATTTATTATCTCTAGGTTACGACGTTTACGGAATGATTAGAAGGAATTCAATGTCGGAAAATCAAGATTATAGATTACAACACATTTCAGACAAAGTCACAACATTTTATGGGGACTTGTTAGACCAAAGCTCTATTGATAGGATTTTAATGGATGTTCAACCAGATGAAATATATAACATTGCTGCACAAAGTCATGTCAGAGTTAGTTTTGATATTCCGCAATTTACAATACAATCTAATGCAATTGGAGTTTTGAACATATTAGAATCATATAGAAAAATTTGCCCTAATGCTAAATTTTATCAGGCGTCATCATCAGAAATGTTTGGTAACAGCGTAGATAGTGACGGATTTCAAAGAGAAACAACACCCATGCACCCCGTTTCACCATACGGATGTTCAAAATTATTTGCATACTCTATTGTTAGAAATTACAGAAAGTCTTATAATTTACATGCCGTAAATGGCATATTATTCAATCACGAATCACCAAGACGAGGTTCAAATTTTGTCACAAACAAGGTAGTCAAAACCGCGGTACAAATAAAATTGGGAATGACCGATAAATTAGAACTTGGTAATTTAGATTCCTACCGTGATTGGGGACATTCAAAAGATTATGTAAAAGCGATGCATAAAATTTTAAATCATACAATCGCGGACGACTTCGTAGTATCAACTATGAAAACACACTCAGTCAGAGATATGGTTAAGTATGTTTTTTCAAAATTGAATTTGGATTATAAGGATTATGTGACCCAAAATAAAACTTTTATGAGACCCGAAGAATTGAATTACTTGAAGGGGGATTCCACTAAAGTCAGAAATCAATTAGGGTGGGATACCGAATATACTTTTGAGACTATGTTAGATGAAATGATTGAACACTGGTTAGATTACTATGGAAAAAAATAAAAAAATTATAGGCATAACTTGTTCAACTTTTGACCTACTACATACTGGTCATATAATAATGTTAGAAGAGTGTAAAAAATATTGTGATTATTTAATTTGTGCCTTACAAGTGGACCCCACAATTGATAGACCAAATAAAAATAAACCAATACAATCTTTAGTTGAAAGGTATATCCAATTGGATGCTGTAAGTTATGTTGATAAAATAATTCCTTATGTTACAGAACAAGATTTAGAAGAAATATTTGAATCTTTAGATTTAGATGTTAGAATTATAGGTGAAGATTATAGGAATCAATCTTTTACTGGTAAAGAAATATGTAATAAAAGAAATATAAAGTTGATTTATAATAAAAGGGACCATAAGTTTTCTACATCTAGTCTGAGAGACAAAATATATAAAGAAGAAAAATTAAAACAATCAAACAATGCCTAGAAAAAAACTAACTACAGATGAGTCGGTCATTCCTCAGTCTTTTACAAAAAAAGATTTTATTAACTCGGTAATCAAAAGAAAACAAAAAAGTAAATTTTTATCCGACAACCAAAAAGATTACTACGACATATTAGTAAGTAGTCAAATTACAATTTGTTCAGGACCTGCAGGTGTTGGTAAAAGTTACATAGCAATGAAAGCGGCTGTTGATTTACTTATGGACCCAACTAACACTTACGAAAAAATTATTATTGTAAGACCGGCTGTTGAAGCAGAAGAAAAGTTAGGTAGTCTTCCTGGTAATTTAGAAGAAAAATTAGACCCATATATTTTTCCATCATATTATCTATTAAATAAAATAATTGGAAAAGACGCTCGTGAAAAATTAAAAGATGCTGAAATTATTGAAGTATTTGCATTGGCATATATGCGAGGAATGAATATAGACAATTCTATTTTAATTTTTGAAGAAGCCCAAAATGCTACCCCAAACCAAATCAAATTACTATTGACAAGGATTGGTTATAATAGTAAATTTTTTATATCGGGGGATTTAGAACAAACTGACCGATATAAAGATAAAAAACAATCAGGGCTATACGACGCACTTCAAAGGTTTCAAAATGTCAATGACATTGGTATTTACGACTTCAGAAATGCTAAAAATGTAAGAAATCCACTTATTGTAAAAATATTAGAAAGGTATGACGAAGAAAATTGGGATTGAAGTCAATGGTGTTTTAAGAAATACTTTAGGTAAAATACGCCAGATTTACGAAAAATTTATGATTGAAAACAACTCTGAAGAAAAAACATTTATGTTGGATTCATCAGGAAATACTGAATCTATTGTTCAAAATGAACCCTTTGAATACAAGTTGCTAAAAAATGTGAATAGTTTAAATTTAATGTCCCATTTTGCTTTTAAATCGGAAGACGAACTATATAATTTTTTATATCAAGAATTTACAATGCAAATTTTTGGTCACGCAGAATCTACAGAAATGCATACTTTTCACACATTAAATGATGTATATCTCAAATATAGAAATAACAATGACTTTTTAATATTGTCAGATGAAATAGGTAAATCAAAACCTGCAACCCTTTTCTTTCTATCAAAGTTTGGTTGCCAATTAGAAAAAGTAAAATTTTATTCAGATACAACTAAAAATTCAATATGGGATGAGGTTGATATTTTAGTAACCTCAAATCCAAACTTAATTGATGAACACCCATTAGATAAAGTCATAATTAAATTCAAAACTGATTATAATAAAAAAAATAAATCAAAACACGAAATCAGTTCACTTAGTAAGTTAGATGAATGTTTACAAAAATTAGGAATATGTTAGAATTTTTAGGAGAACAGTATTATATTGACATACAAGAAATTGATAATAAAATTGCAATCCAATCTACTTTAGAATCAATGGAGGTTGATGGTAAAAATGAACCACAAATTAGTGTTTCTAAATGGGAAGTATATAAAAATTTAATAGATGTGGTTCTTTCAGAAAGAGAAGAACTTGATGAAAATTTAGGTATTCATAGCTCTAAAAATTTATCAATCCCTTTCAAATTCGCATTCAACACACTATTAATAAACAACATAATTAAAAAATTATAAAAAATGGAATTAGAAAAAATTAAAAAAATTGAAGCGTCGGTTGAAAAATTAGAAAACAAAACCGCAAGAATTTATTTCTTGGTGCAAGACACAAAAGGAACCCCAAAGGCCGGTATTGCCTACATTTACCAAATGGCTATGTCATTAATCAATAAAGGATTCAATGTTAAAATGATTCATGAGACTGCAGAATACCAAGGAGTGTCAGAATGGTTGGGTAAAGAATATATGGAAATTGAACATTTACCAATCGAAGGACAAAATTTACCTATTTCGCCTGAAGATTTTGTTGTAATTCCTGAATTATATGGTCATGTAATGGAACAATTAAAAAATTATCCTTGTGGTAAATTGGTATTGTGCCAAGCATATGATTATATGATGGAAACTTTACCTCCAGGAATTTCTTGGACAAACTATGGATTTTTAAAATGTATTACAACTTCTGAATTTCAAAAAGAATATATTCGTTCTGTTTTCAAAAGTGTTAATGTTGATGTTATTGAACCTGTTGTTTCTGAAATTTTTACAAAAAAAGAAAAACCATCAAAACCAATCATTTCTATTCATTGTAGAGAACCAAGAGAAACCGCTAAAATTATTAAAAGTTTTTATATGAAATACCCGCAGTATAGATGGTTTACTTTTCGTGATATGAAAAATATTAACCTAACTGATTTTTCTAAATTTTTGAAAGAATCTTTTGTTTCAGTTTGGGTCGATAGAGAATCAGGATTTGGAACTTTCCCAATCGAAAGTATGATTTCGAATACACCTGTAATTGGTTTGGTTCCTAACTTAAAACCAGAATGGATGGAAGAAAATAATGGTATTTGGACTTACTCATTTAATGAAATTATCGATATTTTAGCGAACTTTGCACAAAATTGGTTGGAAGATAACATCAACGAGGACTTGTATAACAAGATGACCGAAATAGGTAAAAAGTATCAAAATAAACCATCATTTGACCAAAAAGTTGAATCTCTTTTTACTGAATTTTTTGAAGTAAGAAAAAATATGTTTAGTCAACAATTGGAAAAATTAAAAATAACTGAAGAAAATTAAAAACATGGAAAATTTAGAAAAATTAGACGTATCCGTAATCTTACCAATAGATTCAGCAAAAAACGTTATGTTCGATGAATTGTTTACAAGAGCAATTACATCAATCAACACTCAAATGAAACCAATTAATGAATTGGTTATTGTGCATACCGATGAAGAGTTACTAAAAAATACTTTAGACAACTTTGATTTTAGTGGTCTGACTGTTACGTTAGTGGAAAACAAAAATGAATTTGACTTTCCAACACAAGTAAATATTGGAGTTAAACATGCAAAAAGTAAGTGGGTATCAATTTTGGAGTTCGATGATGAATACTCAACAATTTGGTTTAAAAACTTTAGCCGTTTTCAAAAAGCGTACCCTGAAGTTGATGCATTTTTACCTATTGTTATTGATACAGATGAAAAGGGCGTTTTTGTTGGTTTCACAAATGAAGCAACTTTTGCGGTAAGTATGAACTCTGAAATTGGATATTTGAATAACGACACTTTATTGAACTATCAAAATTTTCAATCGAGTGGTATGGTAATTAAAAAATCAACATTCGAAGATAATGGTGGGTTTAAATCAAGTATGAAACTAACTTTTGTTTATGAATACCTTTTGAGACTTACCTACAACTCTACTAAAATAATAACAATACCTCGGATTGGTTACAAACATATGAATTTGAGACCAGGTTCTATTTTTTGGAATTACAAAAATGGTGATAAAAAAATTACTGATGATGAGGTTAGTTTTTGGATTGAGTTGGCGAAAAAAGAACATTTTTTTACTTCAGACAGAAACATAAAATTTGAACCACAAAGTGTATAATGTTTTTGGATGGCCAAAATCCCAAAGAATTAGACGAAAAGCAAAAGACAAAAAAAAAAGGTAAAAATTACTTTGATGTAAGAGAGGAAGAAGCGGTGAAAGATTATATCACCGCCAAAACTAAATCAGAAAAAGAAGAAATATATAATAAATTTCTTAAAGAGCCGTTAGATAAAATGATTGATTCAATTATCAGACGTTACAAACTATATCGTAAAGATATGGAATATTCAGATTTGCACACCGACACTCATTCATTTTTAATGACAAAAGTCGATAAGTTCAAACCGGCAAAAAACAAAAAAGCATATTCATATTTTGGAACTATATGTAAAAATTACCTAATGGGACAAATACAAAAAGACCAAAAGGAAATGAACAGAAAAGTATCTTATCAAGATATTTCTGCGACTTTGGAAAATAGACCCGACATGGTTTATTATTTGGAGTTTGAAAAAATTGACGCAGAAAAAATTATAGACATTTTTATGGTTGATTTAAAAAATCATGTCAACAATACAACAATGGTCGAGGAAGAGTTTAAGTTAGGAAATGCCCTTATTGAATTATTCGACAACCACGGAAACATTTTCATTGGAAACAACAATAACAAGTTTAATAAAAACATTGTTTTGTTATCTTTAAGAGAAATGACAAATTTATCAACAAAAGAAATTAGGATTTACTTAAAAAAATATAAAATTTTATATATAAACACAATTAATAGAATAAATAATAACTAAGATTTATCTATTTATTTATTATGGACAGAAAAAGAAAAAAAGAAATTGCCCTTAACAAAGACTCAGTATTAGGGTTGATGCAAGAAATCTATAATGAACTTGTTGAACAGAGAGCAACTGCAATTAGAATACAAAATAAAATGTTAGGTCTATTGAAAGACTCAGAAGACATGACAGTTATTGGTCCTGTTATTAAAGAACAACAAAAAATTATTAACGATACAATAGAAAAAAAACTTAGTCTTTCTAAACTTCAATCAACTATATGGGAAAAATCTAACAATTCCAAGGAAGAAAACTTTTATTTATCCGATATGGACGAAAGTCTTTTGCAAAATTTAATACAAAAAGATATTAAACAAAATAACGATACAAATTTTAGTCTTTGATATGGCAAATTTAGACATCAATAAAGGATACGCGGACGCTAAAAGTAAAATTAGTGCTTATCAAACTGTTAAACAAAGTAAAATAGACGAACTAAAACAACAAAAAGAAAAGACCAAAGCAAGTCTTGATAAGAAAAAAAGCGAGGTTCAAAAAACAATTAATGACTTAAAAAAAGGAGTGGCGGACAAAAAAAAAGAAATCAAAAATGAAATCAAAAATCAATTAGAACAACTTTTAGATTTATTCAAATCGACTCTACCAAGTGGCGGCGGGCCTTCTTTGAAAATTTTAACTAATATTTTTTTAGAAGCCGCAATTAACACAAAATCTAGAATTCAAGAAGCCCTTGTAAGTGAAATAGTTTCAACAATAGGATGTTCAGAAGAACAATCTTATACCCCGAATCAACCAATTTATATAAAAGTCAATCAAGTTGATTTATTTAATATTTTAAAAAATTCGCCAACAGAAGAAGAGTATAAATTTTATTACGAAAAAAACACAACAAATAATGGGTCGGTACCCTATTCTATGAATAGAGAGTTATATAAAAGACTTCAAAACCCATCCCAATCTTTTTTGCAAGATACCACAGGCGGTAATGGTCAAACATATAAAGGAGCGTCTGCAGCACAAATTTTTGACATACAATATGTTCAAAATTACTTGGGCCAAAACAACCTACAGGTTACAGGTGATTTTTTCAAAGTTACTTTAAACAATCAAGTTAACAATAGAACAAGTGTTACTGATTTTTTACAGGATTACTACACAAGTATTGACATAATGCCATTTGATAATTTGGCGACAAATTTAAAAAACTTATTAAGCGGTTCATTTGATTTTTCAGCTGGTTTATCAAGTGACCAATTAAGAGAAGAAAGTAAATTTGAAAAAGTTTTAAAAAGAATAATGGGTATTTGCGAAGACCCAAATAAAAAAATTGATGTTGCTGGAACTTCAAAACTGAGTGACATTGATGAAATTGATGATTCATTTTTCGATGTCACAAATCAAGAGTTGATGTCTATTGAGCAGAAAATAAATAATACAGTTGCGGGTGTTATTGAATATGAGGGTTGTGAGGGAATCAAGTTACCTATCAATGTACTTGCAGATAGAAAATCACAAGAAGAAATTGTAAATGAAAACGTTGCTAGTAAAAAAATTGCTAAATTTCAAAAATCATTGGAAGATATGGCAAATGACCCAAAATGGAAATCCTTGATTCCAGGGCTTGGGTTGGATTTGAATATTTTATCTTTGTTACAAAGTAACATCATTTTAGGTTTACCACTTATGGTAATGAAAACAGTATTATCACCAAAAGTAATGTTGGGGTTTTTAATTATGGTAAAGGCGATTAAAAATGAAATATCATCTAAATTAGATAGTTTATATGATGACTTAACTAATTTTATGAAAACATTCAAAAAGTTTATTTTGAACTTTATGAAAAAAATTACAGCTATATTTGTTGAGGAGTTATTCAAAATTTTAAAAAAACAAATTAAATTATTAGTTGAAACAATACTTTTGGAAATAATCAAAGAGGCTAAAAATAAACAAATCAATATGTATGCAAATATTGTGTATATACTTTTAGTTATCGGTCAGGCGGTTGTTGATTTTAGAAACTGTAAAAGTGTAATCGATGAAATATTAAAATTATTGAATCTTGGTCTTTCACAATTAAATTTAGGGTTACCTCAGTTTATTTTAGCAGGTGCATCTTTGTTGGGTGGGGTATCAGACACGAGAGCTTTTTCTAACGTTTTGGAAGGCTTACAAGAAAAAGGGTTACCAACAGGAGGGGCTCCCGACGGTGGTCCAAATTTTATGAATTTATCTATGCTATCGATGATAAAAGGAATGAATCAAGAACAGGCGGCAAATGGTAAAACAGAAATTTTTATTCCACCATTGACAATGACACCAGCCGGTATAACTTTACCATCAAAAGGTCATGGAAAATCATACTAAAGTATCAATAGAGCAAGTGTTAGAAATATTGTCTAACTATAAAAATAGCCCCAACAAAGACTTGATATTAGTTTTAGATTTTTTATATGAAGATTTTGAAAAAACAAAAGATTTAATTTTAAAATTGACTCATCATTTAGACACAACGGAAACTAGTTACAACAAAATTTTGGAGGAAATAAACAAAAGAACAAATAATAGATAATGTCAAACCAAATTCCTTTAGAAAGTAGTCAAATAATTTTTTTTGGTATCTGTATAGATAATCAAGACCCACTTATGCTTGGTAGAATTAGATGTTTTCCAACCCAAGAAAATATCAAAGCCATGGAAGGAACCAAACAAGGGTTTAATGAAAAAAGCAAAAGCACATTAAATGGACCTTGGGGAGAGAAAGACCCGTTTATATTTTTACCTTTTTTACCGTATTTTGTAAACCAAGTTCCAAAAAAGGGTGAGGCAGTAATGATAATTTATTTTAACAATCAATTAACAAAAGGTAGAAATAGATTTTATTTAATTGGGCCTTATTCTTCACCAACTATGATTGAAAATGAAGACCACAGGTCTTCGAGAACACATACTGATGCAGGACATACTAATTCAAGAGATAAGTTACCAAATATCAAAGACCCATATTCAAAAGAATATCCAAATAATAAAAATGCGGGAGTTTTTCCTGAACCTGAGGATATATCAATAAATGGTAGAGGGACCGCCGATTTAGTTCTAAAAAACAATGATTTATTATTAAGAGCAGGAAAACACAAACCTTTTAAAACCGGAGAAATTCCAGAGTATGATGATAATAGAGCCTTTATTCAACTATCTAAATTAACAAATAAATTGTCATACGGCACACCTGAATCTTACACTAGATTAGAAAGACAAGAAAAACAATTAAAATATTTGGTTGAGTATGATGTATATAATCCCGAGAGTGCCCCTCAAGTTTTTCAAGGAGATGTGACAATTTATCAATTACCTGATAAAGAATCGAGGGAAACAAAAACAAGTCAATTTGAGTGGGACACAGATATTACAGGAGTAACATTATCTAAAGTAAGAATAATTAAAATAGATCAACCATTGGGTATTGATGATTTTTCAAAATTTGTATCAGACCAAATAATAACATTGAAAGATAACCCAAGTTTGATTATTTCAACTTTATCATCAAGTGCCACTGTAAATCAAAATAACGACATATCAAATGAGTTACAGTTTCCATTTTATTATAGACCTTCAAAAAGAATTAGAAATATTATAAAAACATTACCAAGTCAAAATACCATAACTGATTTTACAAACATGAATCAGTTAATGTCAAAAGTACTAATTACAACAACTGATATTTCCCCAGGTTATGGTTTAGTTTTGGATAGAAAAGTAAGTCCCGAAATACCATTTTTACCAAAAAAAGAAGTTTTTACACCAATTAATTCAGAACAAGTTGATAACACCGTTGGGTTAATTGGGGCATCCCAACTTTATTTATTATCACATGACACAGAAAAGCCAGGAAAAGGTAAGATAACTCTGACTGGAACAGTTTTGGGAATTACATCAACACAAATTTTTGATGAAATAGAACCAAAAACATCATCTGTTGTTAGAGGTGAAGAGTTATTAGAATTATTAGAATCAATAGTTGGGTTCTTAGTTAGTCATGTTCACCCTTACCCATTATTACCACCATCCGGTGTTTCATATGATGGAACAAGTATAGACGATTTAACAAAAAAAATGTTAGAAGCATATCAAAAAGTTTTAAACAGCAATATTCGAATTAACTAACTATTTATATATAAAATAGTTTAATGTCAATTTACAGGTCATATTTCGATAAAAGCAACACAATAATTCAAAATAGTTATACAAATACCGGTAGAAACCCAATTGTGGAGTTATTTTACGGGCGTGTAGATAATTTAAGCGCACCAATAGGATTTAGTCGTTTTATTTTCAATTTAAATACGAACAACCTTGAATCAAGAATTTCAGATAAAATTATTACTTCAGGTTGTGGTACAAACTTCACACACACTCTTCGTATGACAAATACATCATACTTTGATGAAAGTCTAATTAATGATAAAACATCACAAGGTAGAAGAAGAGCCACTTCTTTTGATTTAGTATTATTTAGAATACCTAAAACATCAGGCACCACAGGACTTCCTCAAAATTGGGATAGTGGTGTTGGTTATGATTACTTTGATTACCAAGTAACAAATCTTAATGATAGGTCATTTTCACAAAGACCGTCAAATTGGTACGAAGCAACAATTATAAGTGGGTGGAGTCTTAATGGTATTTACGATAATACAAATTCGCAAATTGGTGGTTTTAGTGGTTTAAATTATTCAGCATTAACAATAGTTGACACCCAACATTTTGAATTTGGAAATGAAGACATTGAATTTGACATGACAAATGAAATAAACAACATTTTAAACGGGTCATTAACAGGTGTCACGGGTTGGGGTATAGCATTTTACCCTGAAGTTGAAAACATAAGTGGTATGACTGAAAATTATTCTGTTGGATTCTTTTCTCCACACACTCAAACATTTTACGAACCTTTTTTGGAAACTAATTACAATGATTTAATTATTGATGATAGAAATAAATTTTATTCAGGAAATAATAACGAACTTTATTTATATGTTTATGAAAACGGAATTGCGATTAATTTAGACGCACTTCCAACGGTAGACATATTAGATTTAAACCAAAACCCACTCTCTGGATTTACAGGGATATCAACATGTCAAGTAACAAAGGGTGTTTATAAGTGTGATATAAATAATTTAACAGCATCTACAACTCCTTGTTTATTTTATGATGTTTGGAAGGGATTAACGGCAAATACCACATCAATATCAGATGTAACTTTAGAATTTGCACTACTACCTAAAAATGCTAATTTTCAAATAGGGTCAGTTACACAACAACCAAAAATATACGGGTTTGACTTCAACGGAATTAGACAGAACGAAAAAGTAATTAATACTGATATAAGAAAAGTTAACGTAATAATAAAACAGGCATACTCATCTAATACGCCACTCACAACTGTCGAGGCGTACTATAGAATTTATGTTAGGGAAGGTGCAAGTACCGAAGTACAAGTACAAGATTGGACAAGAGTCAATGAGGTTCCTGATGGATTTTATTTCATTTTTGATACCACAGATAAAATACCAAATGAGTATTTTGTTGATATTAAAGTTGTTAGCGATAGAAATGTTGATACATATAAAAGAGAATTACAATTTCAAATAGTAAATAAAAAATAAATCAATATATTTATATATAAAAAAATAAATCGAGATATTTATAAATAAAAAATTATGCCGACAACAGCCTGTACCAATAATTATTATAACACGGTAGTTACCGGTTATCTTCCCGGCACAGGGAGCACCGTGGGAAGTATTGTTACTTTTAATACTCCTAAACCTGAATGGACAGATGGTGATTCACAAAGAACAATACAGTGTAATGCGGTTTCTGTTGGTGGGTTTAATGGACTTAATTCTTAATTAATATGAATTTAAATAGAATTATTAAAAAAGTTTTGATGGAAGAAAGTGATAATCATTCTTCTCGTTATATGTTTTTTTCAAACTTAGAACAAATGAAACGTCAATGTGAGATGTTATTAGATATGGATAAAGAAAAAATTGAAAATATCTTAGAACATGGACATGATTGGGCTCAGGACCATATTGCAGAAGCAAAAAATAATATGGACCAAGTATTCGATTTTATTATGAATGAAACAGATGCTGATGATAACGACTATGAAGAAGAAGACGATACGTTAGAAGAAGGTAGGAAAAAAACGGGAACTAAGTTATGTGCTAGAGGTAAAGCTGCCGCCAAATCTAAATTTGACGTGTACCCAAGCGCATATGCAAACGGATATGCAGTTCAAGTGTGTAAAGGAAGAATGCCAGGTTTAGATGGTAAAAAAAGGTGTTCAGGTGCGTATTGTTAGATAGACCTTAATATTCTATTTATAATATTTTCTAAGGACTCATTTTGGGTCCTTTTCTTTTTTGGTTTGTATGAAGTCATTATTGGTTTTTGACCTTTACCAGTTTGTGTATCTTGTTTTTCAGCCATTCTTTTTTGTTGACATGCCGCTCTTTTTTCAGAGGTACTCATTTTACCCGCAACTCCGACCGCTCTACATTTTGGATAAGAACCTTTGGAAGTATCACTTCGTCCACAGGGAGGATGTTTGCCATCTACTTTTCTACAAATATCAACCCAAGGGCCTTTTGGTTGTGAAGAGCCTTTAGGTTTCTTTTTTTTCCCAAACCAAACGGCTAAATCTTCATTTAAAACGATATTGTCAAGTTCAATCCATTCGTTTATTGGTACTATTTTTTTATTTTTACCTAAAGTTTGATTTATTATTCCTCCATCCTCATCATTTGGTTGGTGGTGTGACTTATTATATTTTGAGATTTTACGTGATTTTGCTTCCAATTTTTTAACATTTTTTTTATGCGAGTTCAAAGTTCCGTCATAACTATCGTATTCTAAATCCGCATTAAAAAAATCTGAGACTTTTTTAGTAAATGGACCCAAAGAAGTATTATCCCAATCTACTTCACCCATAGTTAAAGGGCCATTATAATAACCAACATACCTTGATGACGTTAATTCATTTATTATGCCCTTGACTATTCTACTGATGTTCATCTCCTTTTTTCTAATAAATATCTGTATATTGTTAAATGTATGTGATAACCAACCAAAGTTAGAATTCCACATGTCTCAGCCCAAAATAATCCATCAAATAAAAAAGGAGACAATCACTTGTCTCCTTTGTAGGTTATTTTGAGGTTTTGATTATCTCAATTCTCTTAAATCGAATGTTCTAACCCCGTCTACAGTAATTCTACCATAGAACCTGTTGTTCACCATCTTCTTCGCATATCTGGTCATAATACCTTTGATTGGTGTGAAGTTGAATGGGTTGTACATTGTAGGTGTCAATTGTAGAGGAACATACGGTGCGTAAACGTACCCTGTGTCTAACAATGAAGAACCTTTGTGACCCAACAATACTGTATTTGGTGGGAAGTAAGGATCTCTATACACTTGGTATCTTCCTGCTAATGTACCAACTCTTTCAATACCCATATTGTATTGGTCTTGCTCAGGAGAAGCGTTTGATACGTGGAAGTACTCAAGGTCATCAAAGATTGCAGAAATCTCAGAAGAAACAACAATCCAGTTAGCTCCACCTCTTAATGTAGACTTGTGGATTTGTGCTGAAATTTGGTTGATTGCTGTAATCAAAGTCTGATTCCAATCTTTTTGTGTGTATTGAGTTAATGGATTTGCAGAAGTACCTCTTTTCCATCCGTTGTAATCCCATCTTAGGTTCCAAGCCGCACCTTTTCTAAGGTCTCTCAAGATTTCTCTATCAATTTCAGCCGCCACTTGCTCAGACAATAAAGCCGTAAGTTCAGCTTCAGCGTCGATGTTATGGAATGCTGAAACGTCTTGTGCCAATTCAGGTGACCATTGTGCTCTTAATTTTCTTTCAGTTACAGAAACAGTTACTGATTCTAAATCAAAAGAAACCTCACCAATTTTATCTTCAAATTCCAATTCTTCGTATACTCTAAAAGTACACGTGAACTGAGTACCAGCAGATGCATCACCTGCAACACCTAATGTTAAACCTGAATAGCCGTCAAGTGATGCCGCTCCAATTGAACAAGGTTGTTGAAGGTCAACTTCTAGGTAAATATCACCAGTAGAGTCGCATATATCATCGTATGCGCCACCGTTTCCTGGGTATGTACCACTGTAAAACGTTGTTGATTGTTGTGAACCATATTCTACAATCCCTTTACCGTATTTTTGAGTAACAACTCTGAATAGTAAATCACCAGTACCCATACCTGAGAATGCTCCAGTAGAAACTGCGTTTACTCTTAAATCAGAAAGGAATGACTCATTGTCCATTTCTTGTCCATCGGGACCGATTAATTTTCCAGCGCCTGCTGAAGAAAAACCTGACATAACGATTAAGGCTTTTCTAAAAACAGGACCACCATCGGCTCCCGTAGCAGCAACTGTACCACCAGTTAAGGTGTAAGCGGCTGGTACTAAGTTACCATTAGACCATGAAACTGTAGTTGCGCTCTTAGTTATACCAGAATATCTACCTTTTGAATAGTCAAAAAGACCTGCAGGGTCTAATCCTGGTTCAGTTCCTTCATAAAATCTATCATAAAGATTTTTACTTCCATCATTATAACCAGCATTTGCGTTTTGACCTGTATTATTTGGTGAACCAATTGGTGCGTAATGCTCATTACCTGTATAAGATTGGATTTTAGGTACAAAGTAGAACAATTTACCAATTGGTAAGTTCATAGCCTGTACAGAAACTAAGTCATTAGCTAATAATTTAGAGAATACTCTTCTTACTATAGGAAATACTACAGTTTCGAAAGAACCTGAACTATCTGTTGATGCTGCTTCATTGATTAGGTGAGACGCTTGGTTTTCATATAACTGTGCCATGTTCTCTTTAACGTGTCCTCTAAGACCGTCTAGGAATCCTAATCTATCCCATTTGTTAATTGTATCTTCTTTGATAACTTTAAGGTGCTTAAGACCAATATTACCAACAAGACCTGATTCTAATAATGCTCCCATTTTTTAATTTTTTTTAGAGTTTATTTTTATTTTTTTTATTTTATTTTATTCATTAAATCCTTCATTCTCATAAATTGAGGATTTTCATAAGCTTTAGATTCAATCAAATTAGTCGCTGAACCATTACTTGGGGTTTTAATAACTTTTTTAGTAATTGATTCAGTCATCACTGAACTTGGTGTGTCACCTAATTCTTCTTTGATTGATTTATAAAGTGATTTTGATTCTTTCAAAGAGTCTACATTGTCGAATCTTCTAAGAATATTGATTTTTTCTTGTTTTGTTGTTGAGTGTTCGGTAAACAAACGTGTGGCGTATGCTAAGTTTGAATTAAAAATCGCAACTTCATTTAATTTATTTCTAAAAAAGTCTAAAGCTTTTCTATACTCTTCATTTTTTTCTTTCAGAGTTTCAAATTCATAAGACTCGTAAGTTAAATTTCTGTTTGGAGTAATCGCCTTTCTTAACCCTCTACCTTTTTTCGAACCATTTCCATAAGTTCTAGCGGCTTCAGCAGTTTCTGCATCATCATCCTTTTCTTCACCCATCCAACCGTCTGAGATTTCATCCTTACCTGTTTCAGTGACTCCATATTTTAATTTTTTAGGGTAAATGTTAGATTTTAATTTACCAATTTTACCTTTTGCTTTAAAAGCCTCAACAACATTCTCGTATGATTCTTGGTCGATTTCATAAACTTGGTCATCCATTTCGTACACATCTTCGTCCATATGACCCATACCTTCGTACACATCTTCGTCCATATGACCCATACCTTCGTACACATCTTCGTCCATATGACCCATACCTTCGTACACATCTTCGTCCATATGACCCATACCTTCGTACACATCTTCGTCCATATGACCCATACCTTCGTTATAGTCAAGTTCTGACATACCTCCCATCATTGAATCATCTTCAAAAACCAATTCGTATATTGTATTTTCTGCCATTGGTTCAGTTTGTTGTTCAACTGGTTGTTCAGTTGGTTGTGGTGTTGGTTCTTCTGCCGCAATACTAATCAGATATTCTGTATTAGCTTTACCATCTTTCAAATGAATAAAGTCACCATCTTTTTTGATAATAAATCCATCTTCGTCACCCATTGCCGCAAAAACTTTCATAAGTTCTGGCATTGGTGCTGATGTCATATCAAGTGGTGGTAATTCTTGTTCTGCTGGTGGCATTTCACCTTCACCGTTATCGGCACCTGCTTTAGGTTGTTGTGTTACAACTTCTTCTTCAGCAGACACTTCTTCTTCGCCTTCTTGTTCTGGTTCTTGTGGTTGTTCACCACCTTGTGCTTGTTCTTTCAAAGACCTTTTGGAACCTAAAATTGATTCCCTTACTAATTCGCCGATTTCTTCCTTCATTGTAGAAGCAAGTATTCCTTTTGCATTTTCACTAATCGCATCTTCGATAGACTTCATTTGTAAAAAAGCCTCTTCTACTAACGACTCTGATTTTCTATTACTCATCAAAAAGCATTTGTATTTGCGTTTATTTATCTAATAAATATATAGACTTTGTAAAAAATTTAATTTTATCTTAAAAAAGATGTAAAAACAAAAAAGGTCCCTTGTGGGGACCTTTTATAAAATCAAATAAAAGTTACTCAATTACTTCGTCAATTTTACTTTCAACAATAGCAGTTATTCGCCAATTCAATGTATAAGTCTCATAAACTTTTGAAACTTTAGCTTCCACATCTGTTGGTGAAAAACCTTTAACAAGTTTTTCTTCTCTCATTTTTTTAATTTTACCTGTGTTGTCATCAACCATGTCGGTTGTGATTTTTGCTACAAAATACTTCTCATTCATTTTATTAATATTATTTACCTAAATAATTAGATAATCTTTTCATTAAGTCAACAGATTTATCTAATCCTCCCATATTTGAATTAATATTTTCAGATTCAGATAATTTTTCTTCGTAATTTGGTCTATCTTCTTTGTTTAAGTAAAGATATGCACCAGGTGTAGATGGTGAAGAAACTAAGTCAAAACAAATTAACTCAAAATCCTCTTGAACTTCATTTTCGTCTCCTTTTTTTACTAAAGACCCGACTCCACGAGACGATACGCCCATTGTGACACCTTGTCTCATGAGGTTTGCAGCTACATCACCCTTTGATGTAACTATTCCTCTTTCGTGAAAACCTGGACTTGTTAATAATTTTATCTTACCCATTAAAATATTTCCTTCCCACCAAGTTTCAGTAATTAAATGTGATACCCTATCCAAATCAACTAAAGATGACTCAGGGTGATTCAATTCTGAAATAGACATTCCTCGTTTGATTACGTCTTGGTATTTTTCAGCCTCCCTTTTTAATATTTTTTCTGGATAAATTCTACCATTTCTATTTGGAACGCCGTGTTTTTGAAGTGTTGCGTAAAACACGAAAGGTTTTGAATGGTCGAGTTGACCATATGATTCTCTAATAATACTTTGGTTTCTTGGCTCGTTGGGATTGATGATTCCTGCATCCCACTCAACAAGAATTCCTTTACCTGTGTCGTTAGGTCCTAAAATTCTCATAATATTTTTTTATTATAAATATTATATTTCTTGTGTTTCTGCCAATTTTGTTTTACTTAATGTAAAATAAATTGAATTTTTTAAATCATCTTTATAGATCGAAGATAAAATATTTTTAATTTTTGACCTTAAAATAATTGATTTAAAATCGTAAATATCGTTGTGAATAAAAAGTGTTATTTCTAAATTTAAAAAACTTTTTTTGTTTTTTTGAAGTCCACTTGTTCTTAAATCCAAATCTACAATATATTTTTTTTCGAAAATTTTGTGGTCAACAACTTCTAATAAGGTGTGTAAAATTTGTCTTTTTATGCTTCCTGTGATGGAAACCCAATTTGTGTAGTCTTCATTTGGTTTAACCCATGTTTGAAAAATTAGATAAATTGATTTTAAATTTTTAGAATCAACTGTTCCATATTGACATTTTGCATCATCAAAAATGTTTAATTTTGATGTTTTTCCTTTCTTCATTTTTCATATGTAAGATGTTTATTTTTATAAAATATAATAATTAGAATTAAATTTGTCAAAGCTCGAAAAAATTCATATATTTATATAACTAAAAGGAAAAAATTTATGATTATTATTGAAGTGAAGAAAGGAAATATTGAACAGGCCTTAAAACAATATAAATTTAAAATTTATAAAACAAAACAATTAGAATTTTTAAGAGATAGACAAGAGTTTGAAAAAAAATCTATTAAAAATAGAAAACAACAAAAAAAAGCAATTTTTATTCAAAAAAAACAAAATCAATTCTTGTCTTGATTTTCTTCTGTCTTTTTTTTGTGAGTAAAAAAATCAACGGATGTAAGTCCTAATGTTCCAAATGATAACAACCCAATAGTTTGTATAAGTATTACAGGTGCTACATATTTTCCGCAGCTAAATAGCGATACAAATAAAGCAACAATCAAAGAAATACTACACAAAAGACCTATAAATCTTTTGGATGAAATTTCACCATTAGCTCCTTCCATCATATTTTTAAAAAATTTTATCATAATCCTTCTTGAAGTTGTTTCAACTTGTAATAGTTATAAAAATCTATAGGTGAGTTTTGTATTTTATCTACGGTTTTTTCTATTGTGTCTTTGAAATCTTTTTCGTTTGATTCATTCAATTTTATTTTCAAACTACCAACTATAGACTCTTTTAATCTTTCCATTCTTAATTCTAATTCATCTTTAGGAATAGAAACAATTTCTGTTATTTCATTTCTTTCACTTTCAGATAAAGTAGAAATTTCATCGTTCAATTTTAAATTTGCAACTTTAATCATAGTTTCTAAAGGTAAATTAATTGATTTAGAAACTATTTTTTCTTTTTTAGCCGAAGTAAGGATTTTAGAAATTTGTTTTTTTGATTCTAAAATAGATTCTAAATTTTTGATAGATTTGTTATATATAACCGTATCAATTGTTTCGTATTTATTGTTTGGGTTATTATGTAAATCAATCGCATCAATCCAAGAACCAACTTTACTTAGGACTTTTGAATTATTTTCAATTAAAATTTGTGAATATTCTATAGATTCATTTACATAGTCGTTTACTAAATCCACAGACATCCCTTTATTTTTATTTAAATCGTCATATATATAATACAATTCTGCAATATCTTTATTTTCTAATACTATAGTTCTGAATTGATTAGAAAAATATTTGAACTCTTTTTTACCATATAAGTTGATAAAAGTCTCTTCAATTTTAGTTTTTATTTCACCAAAAGCCGCCATAATAATTTTTTTATAATAAATACTTACTTATTTAATAAGTTTTTTATTTTATCATCTATTTCATTCAAAGACACTCTACCTTTTGATAAGTCTAATGTGTTATCTTTATCAAAAAGTGTATTTTCTAAAATTAAATTCAAATCATTTTTGTTAAAACTTTCAGGGGTAACTCCCCCTCCAGCATCAGGTGGTGGCGGCGGTGCCCCTCCCGCATCAGGTGGTGGTGGCGGTGCCCCTCCTCCTTCTTCTTCAGGTGCCCCTCCTCCCTCAGGAGCAGCTCCCCCTCCTGCGGCCGCTTCATCTTTTTTACCATATAGGGAATCAAGTGTATCAAACAATCCTGTTTTTGTGATTACTTCAGCGGTTTTACCTAACTCGGCTGATACTGCCCTTTCAATTCTTTGTTGTTGTAAATCAAGTCTAATTTCATCATCAGAAAATCCTAAAATGTGTTTTTTGGCCCAAGATGCTGATACTGGTGCAACACTATCTTGAATTGGTGCAACGGCATCTTTGAATAGTGTAATTTTTTCTTTCCACAATTCAATTCCAAGAAGGTCTGATTGTTTTGATGGATTTGTAAGGCCAATAGTAAAGTTTGTTAATTCATCTTCAAACCCTAATAAAAATAAATGAATGATGGCAATTTTATTCATTTCTGCAATCATAGATTTTTGAATTCTATTAATTGTTCTTGCAAATCTAATATCAAGAAGTGACAAATTCTTACCATCACCTACAGCGTCCTCAAATCCAAGATAAGCCTTAGGAATACGAAGAGCCGTAACTAATTTCTTTTGGATATATTCAATATCTGCAATTTCCGCTAAGTTTGTACCACCTGGTAAAGTCTCTATTGGATTTGTGGTGGTGGTATCTCTTACAGGGATAAAGTAATCTTGGTCTACTGCCATTTGATTGTATCTCATATCGACATTTCCTGTTTTTTGGTCAACAATTTGGTCTCTTTTAAATTTGTTTGCAACCCTTTGAACGTAACCATCAACATCTTTATCGTCCATGTTACCAACAAATACTTTAAAAACCCTTCTTTCAGGTGCTCTTGAAACGCGATATATTAACATCGCATCTTCAGATAATAAAAGTTGTTTCCAAATACGACGAGCTTTTTCTAACATTGAAGTTCCGTATGGAAGTTTTCTATCATCTCCTAAAATTCTAAAATGAGCAATTTCCCATGTATTAAATTCCATGTTTTTTTCTTTCCATGTGAATTTTAACGCATCATTTTCAATCTCTGCTGAATACTTTTCAGGTTGAAATTTCATACCCTTTTCTAAACGCTCAATTTGAATGTTTGGTAATTGCTGACAACCAACAACACCTCTTTCTGGGTCCAATTTTAAATAAACAAAATTATCACCAAACTTACAAGTATTTCTAACCCACATTGGTAGATTGGTGTTAATATCCAACTTATTGTTAAATAAATCTGTTAATACCGATTTAATTCTTTTTGATTCTGAATAAATTTTAAGAATATGTCCATCTTTATCGGGAGTTGTTGATTCTTCAGCATAAATGTCTAATGCTGCAGAAATTTCTGGCGTATTATGTGAAAAAATAGAATCTGTTGCAAAATTTTTATATCCTGGAACCGTTAAATCATAAACAGGAACAACACCGTAAGGTTCAATTGATAATATTTTGTGGTTTAGATTAATTACACTATTTTTTGCTCTTGCGGTTGAATATGGAGATTTTTTAATTCCATAAGCCATTAAAAAAGTATTCCAATCATTATATCCATTCGATACAATTTCTCTTTGTAATTTTCGATAAGATATATTTAATTCTTTAGACGTTCCTTTTAAAGTTTTAATTTTTCTTGCCGTTTCAATAATATTATCCCAACCAATTTTTATATATGTCGGATTTTTGTCACCACTACGTCTTCCACCCCAAACTAATTTTCCTTTCCTTTTTGCAACTTCTGACATTTTTTTTCTGTAATCAGGGTTAGACCACAATTTTTCGTTATTTATTTTTGCATGATATGCTCTGTGTTCTGACACTTTCATTACTTGTAAATTTTCAGGTAAGTTATTTTTACCATTAAAATCTATATGATGAACTTCTTCGTCTTTATTTATTTTTTTATCATAAAACCATTCAGCGATTAAATTATGTTCGGAAATCCATCCATTGTGTCCTTCATCTGAATTACAGGTATAAACCCAATTATATTTTTGATTATTGAAGAATGATTTACGATAAAATGGCATCATTGAATCTCCAGGTTTTAAGTTCATAACTCTTTCAAATGAACCATCTCTTTTCATAAATTGGTGCTCCCAAGTTGCAATAATAAAACTTTCATCGTCAAAAGTAATCTTATAAGTCATTTCATCTCTAGTGTAGTGTGCATTTCTTGCAATTGCGGGAACCACTTTTTTAAGATTGTAATCGTAAGCATAAGTAATAAATTCATAATCTCTACCTTTTTCCGCTAACTCTTTAATTGTTATAAACCCGTTTGGAGTTGCAATTTTAGTGTCACCGGCTAAACAATATTCCATCGATTCGTAATCATAATATGACGCCATTCTTGTTGGTTCATAATATACTGCCTGTTGATATAGATTACTTTCAACTTTTTGCCATTGTTGACCAATATACATGGTCTGCTGAGCTTGTAATTTTTCTCTTTCGTAATCTTGTTTGTTTGGTGTTTTTAAAAGTTCTTTTTTATCAAACTTAAAAACAGGTGACTGCTGGTCAACCGTTGAATTTGGACCAAAAACTTTACCTAATCTTTGCCAAACTGTATATTTTTCTTCTGCCATTTTATTTTTTAAAATAGTTAATTTTATAATATTTTAAACTCTTCTGTTACCAAACAACCAAGAATAATTTTCGTAATCACTTTTTGTTGGTCCTGAATATGCTCTACTATTATACATATCAGTTTGTGCTGGTATTGAAGGATTAAAATTTTGTGAAGACTCTCTAAACATATTTTTATCAGTCGTCCAAGAGTCAATCATTGCTTTTGCCTGTTCTGTGGCCTTTTCGAGTTGAGCAAAAGATGACTCACCAACATAAATTGCCATAGCCATCGCCATAATCAAGTCATCGTGTTGCCCTTTTTGGTGGTCAGGTCTACCATTAACATAAACAAAAGTGTTAAGTTCATTAAATAACCTCTGAGACCTTACGGCAAACCCAAATCTCAAAGCCTCCTCAAACGCCTGAACAATAAGAACCCTTTTTGAGTTAAAATTAATTCCTGGTATTTTTTCATTTTGTTTTGGGTCCCATTTCCATTTATCTGCTGGGTTTATTCCATCTATATATAAATTTTTATATCCCAACTCTTGTAACTTTCGTGACGTTGCAACACCCATTCCACCTGTAATGTCTGTAACAATGAATGCATTATATATTGTTGCCCATTTATAGCTTATTTCTGCAACAATATCAGGTGGAACTTTTGCAATATACTCTAAAACTTGCTCTCTCTCGTCAAAATCAATAATAATAAATGTTGTAAAGTCTTCACTATCACCTCTCGAAACATCCATTCCCATTATGTATTTGTGGCCAGCAATCGGTTCTTTCCACTGCCACAATGCACCACCCAGAAATTTGTTTTCTGGTTCTTTAATAAAGTTTTCTTTTATTTTTTTCATTGTTTCACGAGGTATTACGTTATCTCCTGAACCTAAAAAATTACACTCCAACTCTTGTGATATTTTACGTTTGTCGAACTTTAATTTTTTTGACATCGATTCGAACCAAGAAGAATAAGCTTTATAACCTTGTTCTAATTTTTCTTTTATTTCCTCGAAATTCCTATCGGACACTTTTATTTTTGAGTAATCTAGTGTAATTTCATTATCTTTATAGTCACTTCTGTTTAACATATAATGAATTATATCATCACATTTAATTAACTTTAAATCTTTAGAATATCTTGGGTCACGAAACCAAAACATTTCAGTGATTTTGAAGTCATTCATTCCTTTTACGGCCTGAGCATAAATTGAATAGTAAATTCGGTCAAACCCGTTTGGAGTAGAAATTACAATAACTTTACCACCTGTAGATAGAGACGCCATACAAGCAGACCAAAAATCTTCGTCGGCATCAATATAAGCAGCCTCATCAAAAATAAGAATTGTTGGGGTATATCCACGTAAAGCATCTTTTGATGTTGCAACAGCCTTTACTTCACAACCATTACTTAATTTGAAATGTCTTGCCGCATTTTTTTCAACTGAAAATCCAACTCCTAACCAAGAAGGCCACTGTTCGACAAAAGCTCTAACTTTATTTGCCATTTCAACAGCGGTGTCAAGTTTGTTTGCAATAATTAGAATTTTTTCAGGTTTTGATTTTTTAGCAAAAACCAATCTTTTAGAAGCCCAAGCCGATGTAACGGTTGACACACCGGCCTGACGATATTTTAGTGCTATATTTTCTTCAGCAGAATCGTAGTCTTTTACAAGAGTAACTTGGTCGTTAAATAATTCTAATGGGACGTATTTAGATTGTGTGTTGTCGTAAGTTTGCAAATATGTTTTAAGTGCGT
>Ga0194133_10002978_pt1 | contig 24864 bp, 19 predicted proteins | sample TA2KigOf40mmetaG_FD_155448 | JGI IMG/M metagenome (GOLD analysis project Ga0194133, IMG submission 155448) | Freshwater microbial communities from Lake Tanganyika, Tanzania - TA2015055 Kigoma Offshore 40m | ecosystem: Environmental > Aquatic > Freshwater > Lake | place: Tanzania: Lake... | reverse complement strand
ACCCGGCGTTCATCCAGCCCGACTATCGGCGTAACGAAGTCCTCGGCTTCCTCAAGAACAACACGCTCGAAGACCTCTGCATCAGCCGGCCGGCCGCGCGGCTCACCTGGGGCATCCCGGTCCCGTTTGATCCGGCTTACGTCACTTATGTCTGGTTCGACGCGCTGGTGAACTACATTTCCGTCCCCGCCACGCTGGGCGACCCGTCGGTGCTGGGCGCGCTGCAATTGGCAATCGGCAATCGGCAATCGGCAATCGCCGCATGGCCTGCCGACGCCCACGTCATCGGCAAAGATATCATCAAGTTCCATGCGGTTTATTGGCCCATCATGCTCAAGGCAATGGGCCTGCCGTTGCCAAAACAGTTGCTCGTCCACGGCTGGTGGCAAAAGGACGGCGCGAAGATGAGCAAGACCACAGGCAACGTGGTTGACCCCGTGGCCATTATTGATGATTGGGGCCTCGACGCCTTCCGCTACTACGTTGTGCGCGAGCTCGACATCGGCCCGGACGGCAATTGGACCGACGCAGGTTTTGCCGCGCGTTATCAGGCTGAGCTGGCCAATGGTTTGGGTAACCTCGTGAACCGCTCGCTCTCGATGCTCAAGCGGTATCGCAACGGCGTGGTGCCCGCCCGCCATGACGCGCTCTCTGCAGAAGCCAGCCAGTTCGCCCACGCAGCCATCACTGCATTGCGGGAGAGCCGCTTGCAGGACGCGCTCGTTGAGACTTGGAAGCTCGTCACCCGCGCGAACCAATACGTGGACCAAACCGCACCCTTCAAGTTGGCCAAGGATCCCGCGCAGGCCGCGCGCCTAGACGAGGTGCTCTACAACCTTGTCGAGAGTTGCCGCATCCTCGCCGTGCTGCTGCATCCCTTCATCCCCGGCACATCGGCGAAGATCTTTGCCCAACTCAATCTCTCTGGCGCACCGGACAAGCTCGCCCTCGCCGCGTGGGGCGGCCTGCAGCAGCACCACGCTATCGGCGAGCCGGCCGCGCTTTTCCCGCGCCGCGATCAGCCCAAGGCATGAGCGGCGCAGGCTGTTACTTGCACTCCGCCGGTTTTCTGACGGGACAAAGCCTCGCTGGCGCACTAGCTTGCGGCCATGTTCCAGCTCGGCTTCGTTTCCGCCATTGTTCCTGAATTAACCCTTGAGCAGGTACTAACCTTTGCTGCTGCCGAGGGCTTCCAGTGCGTGGAGGCCATGTGCTGGCCCGTAGGCAAAGCGGAGCGCAAGTTCGCTGGCATCACTCACATCAACGTGAGCGGACTCACGCTCGGCGGCGCAGATGACATCCTAGCGCTCTGTGCGAAGAACGGCGTCGCCCTCTCCGGCCTCGGCTATTATCCAAACCCGCTCGATCCGGATGCGAAGGTATCAAAGGCCGCCGTGGAGCATCTCAAGAAAGTCATCAAGGCCGCGGCCATGCTGGGCCTCAAAAACGTGAACACGTTCGTCGGCCGCGACTGGACCAAAAGCGTGGACGACAACTGGCCGCGCTTCCTCAAGACCTGGAAGCCGCTGATCAAGGTCGCGGAGGACCACGATGTTCGCATCGGTATTGAGAATTGCCCCATGTCCTTCACGCGGGACGAGTGGCCCGGCGGCAAGAACCTCTTCACCACGCCGGCCATCTGGCGGCGGGCGTTCAGCGATATTCCGTCAGCGCACTTCGGCCTGAATTACGATCCGTCGCACTTTGTGCTCCAGCACATGAACCCAGTCAGTCCGCTGCGCGAGTTTCAGGACAAGCTCTTCCACTTGCACGCGAAAGACGTGCAAGTCCACCGCGACCAGCTCAACGAGGTTGGTGTTTTCGCGCACCCGAACGAATGGCACACGCCACGTATTCCGGGCTATGGCGAGATGGATTGGGGATTGTTCATGGCCGCGCTCATGGCGACGAGTTATCGCGGCCCCGTGTGCATCGAGGTGGAAGACCCGACCTTCGGCAAGACGCTCGCTGGGCGGCAGGACGCCCTGCGCGTCGCGCGGAATGTGCTGCGGCCTTATTGCGTGTGACCAAAACTTGGGGTGCGGCCTCTAACGTTCATGTCCGGCATCATCACTGCTCAAGGCGCCCAAGAGTTCGGTTTTGAAATCCTGTCCTCGTAGACGCGGTGGGCTATTCCTTGCCGAGTGCCACTTGCCCAACTTCATTATCGGGTGGAAGTCTCGGACCGAAGAAGCGCGAGACAAATTGGAAGGGATGCTGAAACTCTGAGGGTAAGTCACTGCGGCATTTGGTTCAGCGTGTGCCAGAGCGTGTCGTGGCTAAGGGGTTGGCCGGTAACGCTGCGAAGGCCAGCGGCGCGAAGGGTGAGCACGGCGCCCGGGCGAAGACCGGCGACCTGCAAATGGATAGTGCGGCCATCCTGGGAGAGCAGAGCGGAGGTAATTTTCAATGGCGTTGGGGGCGGTTCTGGCGCGGGTGTGGCCTCAGGCACGAAGAACTGCGTTTTGAGTTCGTAGCCGGCAACCTTTGCAGCGGTGGCGGGCGCAGCCGGTTGGGTAAGGGTAAGTTCGAGAGAGTCTGGATGAGTTTTTACGGTAGCAACCTCGAAGGGAATCGGACCAAGGAGTTCCATGCGACCTATCTGTCCTATACCGCCACTATCTGCAGATCCAGCGAAGTAAAGCTGTCCACTCGCACTCACGGCCATACATGCCGCACGCAAGCCCAATCGCTTTACTAGCGACCAAGCCGCGCCCTGCCACTCACCTTTAATTTGCTCCAAGCTCACGCGCAACAAGCTGCCCTCACCATCGGCAACGATGAGTTGCCCGGCGAATGCGCCCCAACTTGCCGGCAACACCACGATGCCCTTTACGCGCGTGGCTAACTGCGATGGAAACCACACGGCGGGCGAAGCAAATTCCTTTGGCTGTCTGAATTGCTCTTGGGGCGCCGGTTGTGTGGCGGGGTGGCCATGGAACTTGGTTTCCTGAACGCGAATAAGCTTTGCCACCGGCACCCATGGGCCGGGATTGTCAGACACAAAGATTTCGCCATTTGCCGATGTCGCTCCGCCGGGCGAGTGAAAGCCGCTGGCCCAGCCTTCAAAGTCCTTGCCAGCCCGGTTGAACCGCGCGTCCCAACCACGAAACGGAACTTCCCAGCGCGCGCCACGTGCGTCGAGGAAGACGTGCAGTCGGCCCTCCTTGTCCGCAACGGGACCGACGGCGAATTGCCGCGCGTTGCCGTTGAAGCCCCACGCTTGGCTGATGCACTCAAAGAGGTCCGCCTCACCGTCGCCGTCTGTGTCGCGCAGGCGCGTCAGCTCGCACTTTTGCGCGACAAAAATCTCGCCGCTCAACACCCGCAGGCCACCCGGCTCCATCAGACCTCGGGCGAAGCAGCGGAGGACGTTTGTGCCGGGTGAATTCACTTGCTCACTGCGGATGAAGATCTCGCCGCGCGCGGTGCAGAAGACCAGGTCGCCGTTCGGTAGGAGGTCCAAGCCGGTGATGGGGGAGATTTCGAGTTTGGAGTTTTGAGTTTGGAGTTGCTCGATTCGGAAGCCGCCGTTGGTCACCACCCTCGGCGCGTTGACCAAGGCGAAAGTGGGCACGGAATTGGTTGGCTTGCCCGCAGGCGGCTCAGAGACGCGCATCAGCTCCGGCGGCGCGACTTTGGCGGGAACCAGTTTCGGCAATAGCCGCTCGGCCTCGGCCTTGTCCGCGCAGACTACGGAGAGCACTTCAAATGATATTTCCCCGCGATGGGCGGGGATGTGGACGACCGCGTGCGTCTCGTCGCCGGTGACGTGGCGGGAAACCACTTCGCTCTCGCCATCCTTCTCGCGATGCAGTTCCACCACGTAATCCGCCTGTGCGGTCGCGGGCTTCCAGCCGAGCAGCGGCCGGCCCCGGAACGCGACGAGCAGCACGTCCTTCTCGCGCATAATGCCCATCGCGGCGGTGCTCTGGCCGATGGCGGTCTGGCGGCCCGCCTCCATGTGTGCGGTAAATTCGAGATCTAAGTAGCTGGCGGATAACTCAAAGCGTCGCACCACCACAGGTTTTCCGTCCACCCACAGCACCGATGGCGATTCGTGGACGCGAATGTTCTCCTCGGCGTCAAGCGGCAGCTCATACATCAGGGTGGCGACCCCCCCCCGCGTGCTATGGCCGAGATAGCGAGGCTTCGAAGGGAAATCGGTGAGGATGTTCTTCGCAGGCTTGCCGCCGGCCCACGGGAAGAGCGGCGGGTTGGTGAAGAGGAAGTCGCCGGTGAAGTCCGCGAGGAAGCGGCCCGCCGCGCCGTCGTAGGGCGCCCCGTGCAAGTTCAGCGATGGCCCGCGCCAAACCGTGTGCGTGCGAAGCGTCTCGGTGTCGAAGGCGAGGTGGACATTTGTGGCGAGCGGGATGACTACGCTGCGCGCGGCGGCGGACATAGGCGCGCGGCGAAACGGCTGGTTAACGGGGTCACGGAAGGTTTGGGCGGCAAGCGGGAGGGCGAGGAAGAGGTGAAGAACCCAAAAATTCGGGAAAGGCTTGGCAGGGGCTCGGGCCGCGAGCAGAGAAATAGGACGTGGGCACATTTGCAGCCACCATTCCAAACTCCGCATACCGCAGGCTGCACTCACTTCAACTCCCACTTCTCGCCGAAGAAGTCGGCGGCAACGACGCCTTTGCCACCGACGCGCTCGGCGAGCGGCACGCTCAGGTCGAGGATGGCCCAGTCGGGGAGCTTGGGCGTCTGGAACGAGTTCGACGCGGCGGCGAACTGCGGGAAGGTGAAGCCGCTGTTGATGACCACGTAGCGTGCCGGGTTCAGCGGGTTCGGGAAGATGAACGTGGGAACATGTTTCGTGGCGTCGAAGTTCTTGCCGCCGACTTTGATTTCTTTGCCGCTCCATTTGATAGGCAGCTTGTCGGCGATGCGGGCGAGGAGCTTGTTTGAGGACGGGTCGCCCCAGAGGACGAGGTGGCTGTTCTTGAGGTCGTCGTCGGTGATGGCGGAGTCGTCCTTCACGCGCGGCCCGCCTCGAAAGTAACGCCGCCAATGGAACGCGGCCTCGGCCAGTTCGGTTTTCGCCCACTGGCTGACGGCGGCGTTCAACGGCTGGCCGGTTGGACGGACCATCACGAACGAGTCCATGAACGCGTCGTCAATCGGGCCTTGGAGGTTGTGGCGCTTGGCGAGGCCGGAGTTTGCACTCGGGCTGGGATTTCGCTCGGACCATTTTCCACCGGACTTGATTGCGGAGAATCTCCACCAACTCGCAGGTGCGCCTGAACCTGGCGGCGGCAGCGAGCCGACCATGTTGCGGAAGCCGAGGTTTTGTCCGTCTACGGTGAGTTTCGCGCCGCGGCCGACGAGGTTGGCGGGTACGATGTTGATGGAGAAACTGGAGACGTTTCGCGTCTTGACGACGAGTTCGTCCGCGCCGCCATTCGTGACGACCTCGGCTTCGATGCGCGCTTCGTCCCAGTGCTTATCGAGCGCGTCCATTGTGAGCCAGTGGGCTGAGTTGAACTTCAGCGAGTGCGTCACCAGCGTGACCTTTTTGGGTTGGTGGTTGATGCCCTTGGTCGTCGCGTCATCCACGAGCTTCGCCACGGTCTGCTTTGCGTTCGCCTCGTAGGAATGGCCGGTCTTGGGGCCGATGATGTGGGTCATCTTCACGCCTTCCTTGAGGAGCGCGGCTTCCATGAGGTCGGCGGCGGCTTTTTGGGCGTCATCCTCGCCGCTGTAGGCCACGAGCGTCGTGTTGACGAGGTTGATGGGGCAGGCGAGCGGGTCGTAGAGATTCCAGAGCTTCTGTTCCCACCACGGGATGGTGGCGAGCTTGTCGCCGAGCTTCTGGTAGTTCTTCACGTCCACGAAACCCGCGCCGGGATTGACGGAAGCAAATTGGTCCGGGTGATGCGCGCCGAGGTGCCACGCGCCCGCGCCGCCCATTGAGAAGCCGCGCATGGCGAGTTTGTTGCGGTCAATCGGGTAGTGCTTCGCGGCGTGATCGAGGCCCTCCCACACGTCCGTCTCGCCGGCGAACTTGAAGGCGTTCATGAAGCGGCCGTAAGGCTCCAGCACGAAGGTGTCGTCGGCGAGGAACTGGCTGGTGGGGCGCTGCTGGCCCTCGATGAAGGCAATCTCGATGAGCGTGTCGCCGCGCCCGTGCAGCCAGAAGTCGAGGCGACGGGGCTTGTCATCGCCGGTTAGGTAAGTGACCGGCACCTTCAGTCCATAAGGCTGCACGGATCCGTCGATGTTGGACACGTAGCCGCGCACCACGGGGAGGTGCGTGAGCGTGGTCGGCGTCTTGGCCTTGGACTCCAGTTCCTTCTTCAGCGCAAGCAGGCCTGACTTCGTGTTCCACGGCGCGTTACCGGCCTTGAGGGCGGCGGCGCGCTCGGAACCGGTCTTGAGCAGCGCGCGGGCGGAGTTGAACTGGTTCGTGCTGGTGAAGATGTCGTCCTCGACCGCGTAGCGGACGGCGTTGTGATAAATCTGCACGTCGGGCAGCAGCGCGAGCAACGCGGGCTTGTCCTTCAGCGAGGATCGGAGCGCCTCGATTTCCTTGCCCAGCGCGGCGGCTCCGGCGGTGAGTTCGGCCTTCACGTCCGCAGGCACGACGACACCGGGCGGCGGGTTGAGCTTCCTTGGGTTCGGCTGGAGGTTTGCCGGGGGAGATTTTTTGCCAGGCGCCTTAGGGTCGATCGTTTTCTTTTCCGCCGTGCCTGCGAGGGCGAGAGACAACAAAAGTGTCAGCAAGATGGACAACAGCTTCATGACTGGTGTATCGCAGAGTGCATGGCGATTGGCGAGCGCACAGTGAGCGACTGCACCTGCCCGCCGGCCATCGTAATGACCAGCCCAGCCAACGCTGCCGCGCTCGAGTTTGCGTCTAGGGCGATTGCCCCAGTGGTGGGGCCATCGGGTAGTGCGTTTGAAGTTGAGCCGTTGAGCTATCGCACTCGTAAGACCGACTCGGCCACGGAGGAGGTCGTGGCATTCGACAGTCAACAGTTCGCGCTGCCCTTCGCCTAGCTGTGCAACCGCACTTTTTTAGCCGGCTGTTGAAACGCTTGCGTCCGAACACGCCGACAGACTCACTACGGGTGGGGGAAACCGAACTAACCGTTGAGTTTGTTCGGCATCCCAAGGCCCGCCGTTACGTATTGCGGCTCACACCTGAGCGCGTGGCGCGGGTGACGATGCCGCGCTTCGGCAACCGCGCGGAGGCATTTGATTTCGTTCAGCGGCAAACCGCTTGGCTGGAGAAACAGCTCGCGAAGTCGTTGTGTTCTTCACGCGCAGCCGAGTGGCGGCACGGAACGGAAATACTCTTTCGTGGTGAGCGCGTTGCACTGCAACTGGATACCCACGCGAGCGGATGCGTCGTGCGGTTTGCTGACCAAGAAATCGCCTTGAAGCAGCCGGCCACGAATTTGCGCCCGGCGGTGGAACACCACTTGTGGCGGCTTGCGGCAAATGAACTACCGCTGCGTCTGCTGGAGCTTGCCGCGCAGCACCGCATCTCGGTGACAGGCGTCACGGTGCGCAACCAGCACTCGCGCTGGGGCAGTTGTTCGCGGGCGGGCACGGTCTCGCTGAACTGGCGCCTGGTGCAGACCCCGAACCTCGTGCGCGATTACATTTGTATTCATGAGCTAATACATCGGCGCGAAATGAACCACTCCGCGCGCTACTGGCAGCAAGTGGCTGAGGCCTTCCCGCGTTGGGAGGCGGCGGAACGGTGGCTGAAGGCGAATGGCGGTTTGCTGCGGTGTGGCATGTGACGGCACTTGAACCTCGGCGCACTTGCCGTCAGCACCGTTGACGGCATACGCTAACCACACTCAAACACATGAAGCCTCTGTCCATTCTCGCCGCCTTGTTCCTCGCCTTCGTCACCTCCGCTTCCGCCGCTGACAAATCCCTGCTCGACGGAGTTAAACGCGTCGTTTTCCTTGGCGACAGTATCACATATTCAGGCGGCTACGTGGACATTCTCGAAGCAGCCTTCCGCGTGGAGAATGCTGACCGCGCCGTAGAGTTCATCAACATCGGTCTGCCCAGCGAGACGGTCAGCGGCCTGAGCGAGCCGGGTCACGCTGGCGGTGCGTTTCCGCGTCCGACGGTTCACGAGCGGCTCGACCGCTTGCTCGCCAAGGCCAAGCCCGACCTCATCGTCGCCTGTTACGGGATGAACTGCGGGATGTATTATCCGCTCAGTGACGATCGCTTCGCCAAGTATCGCGAGGGCATGGAACTGCTTCGCAAAAAGGCCGCCGCCGCCGGCGCGAAGGTCGTCCACATCACGCCGCCGGTTTTTGACCCCGTGCCCATCAAGGCCCGCCTGCTGCCCGCCGGCCTGCCGGAATACAAGCAGCCCTTCGAGGGCTACAACACTGTGCTCGACCGCTACTCCGAGTGGCTCGTCTCCCAGCGCGCGCAGGGCTGGGTGGTCTTGGACGCGCACTTCCCGATGGCAAAGTTTCTTGTCGCCGAGCGCGAGCATGACCCAGCCTTCAAGCTAGCGGGCGATGGTGTCCACATTAATGCGACTGGCCACTGGCTTATCGCGCGCGAGGTGTTGCGCGCGTTCAAGGCCCCAGCAGACAAGCTCGCCGAGGCCAAGGACGGCGCGGGCTTCCTTGCCTCGATTCACCCACGCGGCGCGGAGTTGCTGAAACTCATCGCGCAACGGCAAGCCGTGATGAAAGACGCCTGGCTCAACGAGTGCGGCCACCTGCGGCCTGGCATGAAAAAGGGCGTGCCCGTCGCCGAGGCTCAGGCGAAGTGGACCGAGTTGGAGGCGAAGATTGCCGAGACTGCCGCCGCGAAGTAACGGCGTTGGTCACTTCGCCTTGCGTACCCCCGCCGCCGCACCGAGTCGAGGTCGTGGTGTTTGGAGCGAAGCAGGCGGCGCGTTAAGTAACGACGGCGTTGGAATTGCGGGCTTCAGCACGCACCGCCTGCGCGTCTTGGGGGTATGTGTGTTTTTCATCGCAGGTGATGACGTGAAATAGCGAAATTGATGCAGGGACAATGCGCGCTGAAAATTGCTGAACGCCTTCTTGAATAGTCGCCGCGGGCGCACGGTCAGTGAGCTTAACAAATAATTCAGCCGCTATTTATGAAACCACTCGCTTTGATGCTCGCCCTTGCCGCCACCGTGTTCACCGCTGATGCGGACGAAAAGAAAGTTGCCATCGGCAAGGCCGCGCCGGACTTCAAGATCAAGGACTCCGCCGGGAAGGAGATTAATCTCGCTGAACTTACGGCCAAAGGTCCAGTGCTCGTGCGCCTCACCTGCGGCTGCCTCGGCTGCGACAAGGAGCTGCCTTACTTTCAGGAGTTGCACACTGCCTACAAGGCGCAGGGCCTCACCAGCCTCGCCATCTTTCGCGAGCCGGACGCGAAGGTGGAGGCCTACGTGAAGGAGAAGAAGCTCAACATGCTCTACGCCGTGGATCCGAAGGGCGTGAGTTGGACTGTTTTCGGCACCAGGTCAATGCCCAGCAACTTTCTCATCGCGAAGGGTGGGCAGATCGTGAAGATCTCTACCGGTTGTGACACGAGCGGCATGATCGCCGAGCGTCTTAGCGAAGCTACCGCCAAGCTCACCGGCACCGACAAGGTCGAAGTGAAGGCTAAGGTAGATGCGGCAAAGCCCCAACCCGCTCAGCCCGTCGCAAAGTAACTCTCCAAGCCAATCAAGCGTATTAAGCCGCTTTTTCGGGCAGTTTTTTAATTTACGCCCCCAGCTAGGCGGCTCCTACCTGGCTACGCTACTCGCCGTTGGCAGACGGAGGCATTGCGTGCTAGTTTTTGAGTGTGAGCGAACATGGTCTAAACAAACAGCCCGTGGACGTGTGGGTGGAGGACTTTCTCGCCCATCTCGCTACTGATCGAGGCGCTTCTGATTATACTCGTCGCAATTATACCGAAGCGCTGGCCGAGTTCCGCCACTGGCACGAAGGCGAGCGACAGTCCAGGCCAGCTTGGGCCGCGCTTCAACGCGATGACTTCCGCGCCTTCCTTCGTTACCTTAGCCGGCGCGAATTTAGCCGGGCGACGATTCATCTCACCTTCAGCGCGCTGCGGACCTTCTACAAATTCCTCATCCGGCGAGGCCATGTTGCGGCGACGCCCTTAAAGAATATTGCTTTGCCCAAGCCCGAGCGCCGGTTACCAAAGTTTGTTACCGTTGAGCAGGCCACCGCGCTCCTCGCAGCGCCGCTGGGTGAATTGGAGCGCGAGCGGCGATTGAGCGAGTCGCCCGTGGATCCCGTGCCCTTCCTCCGTGATGCCGCATTATTAGAGACGATTTATTCTTGCGGCTTGCGCATCAGCGAGGCTTGTGGACTGCGCGTCGAGGATCTGAACCAACCTGAACGCCTTATCACTGTGCGCGGCAAAGGCCGTAAGGAACGGCAGGTGCCCATCGGTGGGCCAGCCTTGCGCGCAATTCTCACTTACTGGCAGGGGCTCCCGCAGCCGCTCGCGCCTAGCGCGCCGGTATTTCTGGCTGAGGCTGGCTTGACCGAAGCCATCCGTCCTGCGCAAGTGCAGTCCCGCCTTAAACGTTACTTGCTGGCCGCCGGTCTAGACCTGCGGCTCACGCCGCACAAACTCCGGCACAGTTTTGCCACGCATCTGCTCGACAACGGGGCGGATCTGCGCAGCGTTCAGGAATTGCTCGGCCATAAAAACTTAGCTGCCACGCAGGTCTATGCGCACGTTACGGTCGAACGGTTGAAACAAGCTTACCTCAACGCACACCCGCGGGCCTGATTTGCGATGCAACGCGCCGTTCAGCTCTTCCTGCTTACCGTCCTGCTGGTTAGCCTCACGACAGCCTGCCAAACTGTCCCGGCGGTCAACTGGGACGCGCGCTTGGGCAACTACACCTTTGATGACGCCGTAAGGGAACTCGGCCCGCCCGATAAAAGTGCGACGCTCTCTGACGGCACGCGCGTCGCCGAATGGATAGTAGCTCGAGGCTGGAACACGCCATCTTTCACCACGTTTCCAGACGGACGCATCATTCGTACCGACGGCCTGCGCGGGCCGGATAGCTGGTTACGGCTCACTTTTCCGCCTGACGGCAAGCTGAAAGAGTGGCGGCGCATGTGGCGGTAAAGTTGTAAATTTCCCTTCCGTTCCGCAAGGCGGTTTGCTCTACTCCGCTCGTTGCATGAAGGAAGAAGCCGTTGATTTAGGAATTTGGGATAAGTTAACCCGTGCGGTGACCTTGCTCCTCGTCATCGCAGTCGCGGTTGGTATCGCCTATCTTTGCGTGCCGCTTATGCAGCAAAACGAGCGCATGCGTCAGCGTAACCTCGACCTCGAGACCCAAATTCAGCGCGAGGAGGACGCCGGCCGACAGCTAAAGGCTGGGCTCGACGCACAGCGCTCCGACCCCAAGTCCGTCGAGCGGCTCGCGCGCGAAAAACTCGGTTACGCGAGGCCAGGCGAAGTAGTCATCCGCTTCCAAGACAAAGCCACGCAGGCAGTTCGATAGTCCGAGCTGTTTTTTCCGCGTGGATTTTTCTCCCGCGTTATTTCCCTGTGCACAAGGCGCGGTAACATGGTTAAGGCTGCAACCACCCCGCAATTCTTACTGCCTCTCACGCTTTTGGAGGCGAGAAAGTTGGTTCTCCAGTGCATCGCCGACTAACCAGAGTCTTGAGTTTCTGCTCCGATTCGGCACTATCACGATGTGAAATGTCACTCGTTCCTACGCCATGTCCTGTGTCTTTTCGCAGTTTGCTCCCTTCAGTTCATCGCCTCCGCCGCGCCAAAGCCCAACTTCATCTTTTTCCTGATTGATGACCTTGGGCGCAACGACCTCGGCTGCTACGGCAGCAAGTTCTACCGCACGCCGAACCTCGACCGCATGGCCGCGCAAGGCATGAAGTTTACCGACGCCTACGCCGCTTGCCCCGTCTGCTCGCCCACGCGCGCGAGCATCATGACCGGCAAGTATCCCGCACGCCTACACCTCACCGACTGGCTGCCCGGTCGCGGCGATTTGCCTGCGCAACGGCTCGCGCGGCCCCTCATCAACCAGCAGCTCGCGCTCGACGAAGTTACCATCGCCGAACGCCTCAAAGCCGCCGGCTACGTCACCGCGCACATCGGCAAGTGGCACCTCGGCGGCGAAGGCTTCGAGCCGCAGAAGCAGGGCTTTGACATCAACATCGCCGGCGACCACACCGGCACGCCGATGAGCTACTTCGCGCCTTTCGGCGGCAAGGGCAAGGACGGCAAGCAACGCGCCATGCGTGGACTGGACCAGGCCAATGACGGCGAGTATTTGACCGACCGCCTCACCACCGAGGCCGAGAAAATAATCGCGGCGAACAAGGACAAGCCGTTCTTCCTCTACTTCGCGCACTACGCCGTCCACACACCGCTCAAAGCCAAGGCTGATTACATCGCCAAGTATCCGCAGGTTGTCGGCAAGGGCGGCCAACAGACCAACGCCATTTACGCTGCGATGATGGAGAGCATGGATGAAAGCATCGGGCGGATCCTTAAGCAGCTCGACGATCTCAAGCTCGCGGACAGTACCTACGTCTTCTTTACCTCGGACAACGGCGGCCTCGCCACGCTCGAAGGCCCGAGCACACCGGCGACCATCAACTCGCCGTTGCGCGAGGGCAAAGGCTACCTTTACGAGGGCGGCATTCGCGTGCCACTCCTCGTTCGCGGCCCCGGCATTGCGCCCGGCAGCACGACTACGAATGCAATGAGCAGCGTGGATTATTTCCCCACCATGCTTCAACTCGCCGGGCTCGCCGCGCCAAAGCCCGAGGACAACGTGGACGGCGTGACGCTTGCGCCGTTGCTCAAGGGTGGCGTTGCGCCCGCCGCGCGCCCGCTCTTCTGGCATTACCCGCACTACAGCAACCAAGGCGGCAAACCCGGCGGCGCCATTCGCGAGGGCGACTTCAAGCTCATCGAGTTTTACGAGACCGGCCGCGTAGAGCTCTTCGACCTCAAATCCGGGGAGGGCCGCAACCTCGCCGAGGACCCCGCGCACACCGCGCGCTTGAAGGCGATGGTCGGCAAGCTCGACACTTGGCGCATCAAGACCGGCGCGCAGATGATGCAGCCCAACCCCGCCTACCGCCCCAGCCCGCAGGCCGCCGACGGTAACATCACCATGCTCGGCAAGCACGCGGACGTGTTCGGCCCGATGCTGCGCTTCGAGCCGCTCCCGCACAAAAACACTCTCGGCTATTGGGTGAACTCGACCGACTGGGCGAGCTGGGAGTTCGAAGTGGTGAAGCCCGGCAAGTTCACGATGGAAATCACCTACGGCTGCGGCAACGGCAGCGGCGGCAGCGAAGTGGAATTCGCCGTCGGCCCGCAGAAGCTGCTGTTCAAGGTCGAGCAAACCGGCGGCTTTCAAGCGTTCGTGAAGCGCGAACTGGGTGAGATGACCTTTGATAAGCCAGGCCGCTACACTCTCACGGTGAAACCCAAGTCCAAACCCGGCCCCGCCGTGATGGATCTACCGCAGGTCGTTTTGAAGGTGGCGAATTGACCAATTGTCAGCCTTACAGCCTGCCTTCCAGCCACGCCTGCGCCCCTTCGGGGTCGTCGAACTGGCCCTCCAGTTGCGCCTCAAAGGCCTCGTCCAAAAGCGTCTTGAATTCCTTGCCGGGTTTCAGCCCTGCAGCGACGAGATGCCGGCCTTGCAGGATTGGCTTTGGAGCGCTGTCGCGCAGGCGAAGTTCTTCGGCTTTGGCCAGCAGGGTTCTTACGCCTTCCGGCGCGCCCGGCGGCTTGGGCGGACGGCCACTGTGGTCTGCGGTCATCACCACGCACAGACCCGCGATGGTCTCTGGCTCCAGCCGCTTTGCCAGCCGTCGCACGCTGCGGTCGGTGATAGTTTGCAGATGTGCGAGATGGTTTGCTACCAGCGGTGGCACGCGGTGCAGGTAAGTGTTTGGCGCATTGATTCGGGAAAGAAATTTTAGTGCTGGCCCCACACCGCCTTCTTCGTGACCCGGTGACACGATGCGCATCCGCCCGTCACGCAGCGACTGGTGCGTCGCTGCCGGCTTGCCAAAGTCATGTGCCAACACTGCTAGCATCCATGTGATACGCGACTCCTCGTCCGCCGCCTGCCACGCGGGCAGCTTTACCAAAGCATCGCAGCAGTGCGCCGTATGTGTGAATACATCGCCTTCGGGATGCCATTCCGCATCCTGCGGCGTGCCGCGGAGCGCAGCGATTTCCGGAAAATGCTCCAACCATCCCGTATCGGCGAGGAAGTGCAGCCCCGCTGAAGGTGCGGTGCTTTTCGCCGCCCATTTGAACCACTCGTCGCCAACGCGTTCTACCGGCAACTCGCTGAACGCGCCCTTAATGCTTTGGCATAACGTTACCGTCTCGGGCGCGGGCCGGAGGCCAAACCGCCCAGCGAACTGCATCCCACGCAAAACTCGCAAGGGATCTTCAACAAAAGCCTCGCTCGTGTGGCGTAGTACGCGGGCGCGCCAATCATTAAGCCCGCCGAAGAAGTCCAGCACCTCGCCCCGGCGAGGGTCGAACATGAGCGCATTGATCGTAAAGTCTCGCCGGCTTGCGGCCTCCTGCGGCGTGATGTCCGCATCGAACTCAACTTCAAAGCCCTTGTGTCCGAGTGCTACCTTCCGGTCGCGGCGTGGGATGGCAAAGTCATATGCCAGTCCGCTGCCCGTGGTGAGCTTCACGACCCCAAAAGATCGCCCCACCAAATCCACCCGGCCGCACTTTGCGAGTGCATCAATAAGTGACGCGTAGCTCACGCCGAAGACTTCGACGTCGAAGTCTTTAACGGAAATCCCTAGCAGCGCGTCGCGCACGCAGCCGCCCACGAGGAAGGCCCGCGCAAGTTCAGGCGTTTTGGTGAGGATTCCCCTTAGTTCTGAGGGCAGCTCGACCAGCATTGCTACAGCTTGCCATCGGGTAGGGTGCGGCTCAACTCAGTTCCCGTGGTTTATAACCGACCGGCAGGAGAACAATAAACACCCTCTCTGCGTCACGCCAAGGCAGAGCAGGCAGTCGTGCCGCTAACGGGCCGTGGCTCAGACCGCTGGAGTACCTGCTTCTGGTTCTTGCGGCTTAGGTGCGGGCGGCAGGGCATGGATGGCGTCAATGCGGAACTTGTGTTTTGTTCCTTGCAACTCGAACTCGACTTCATCACCCACTGGGTGGTTTAGCAGCGCCTGCGCAATGGGGCTGAGGTAAGCGATGATGCCGTTGTCTGGATCGGAGTCCCATGCGCCGCAAATCTTGAAAGTGACGGCTTTCTGGTTGTTCAAATCTTGAACGACGACCTTGGTGCCAATGCTGACCACGTCGGTGCGCGCACCACCAAAGTCAGTGCCGCGCGCACGGTTGAGTTGCACCTCCAACTCGCTCTTGCGGCGCATAAGCACCTTCTGCATCTCCTTTGCGGCCTTATATTCGTGGTTCTCGCGCAGATCGCCGTAGCTGCGGGCAAGCGCGATGTCTTTTGAGTTGGCGGGGATGCGCTTCTTACAGAGGTCTTCGTATTCGTTGCGGCGGCGTTCAAGGCTTTCCCACGAGACGACGTAAGTTTGGTCCTGCTTGGTGGCTTCGCCAGTGATGAGTTCTTTCACGACCGGGAAGACTTTGACGATGCGCGCGAGCAGCGAGCGTTTGTCCATGTCGTCAAAACTCGGCGAGAGTTGGAGTGCACGGGTGAGATCTTTGACCACTTCAACGTCGGCCGAGGAAATTAATTCCGACATCAACTCGTGGTCGGAAAGGATGAAGTCGCGAAGCTTGTTGGACTTTTTCTCGTTAAAGAGGTCGCGTTCGATGGCGCTCACCATAGCACGGAAGACCTCGGGCGTGAGGATGTCGGCGAAGGTGTCAGAGCGCTCCTTGGCGAGCCAAAGGAGCAGTTCGCTGTTGGCTTGGTGCTGGCTAATGAGACGGGTGAGTGTGTCGCGGAGCAGGTCTAGCCTGCCGTTTTGCATCAGGATCGTGGTGCACTCGCCAGCCAGCTTTGCGGGGACGGAATTGAGGATGCCAATGACAGCCTCGTGCCAAAGGGTCGGGGTAGCTTCCTTGAATGAGTCAAGGGTACGCCGGTGCTTGGCGGCGGGCATTGCTTCGAGGATTCCGCCGAGCTTGTTGCCCTGGTTCCAGAAGGCGGCCTCGGTTAATTCGCCCCCGCCGGCGGAAAGGCCCGCGGCTCGTTTCAGCTCGTCGCGGAGGAAGATAGCCTCCAGCGCAAGCGCCGGCTGCGTGCGCTGATGGGTGGCGATTTCCGTGTTCAATGTTGCGGCGGCCTCGCCTATGATGCCGGCTTTGTCGTCGAGGTCGTCCACGCTCTTAAGCAACTCGGCCGCCTCGACGAGGCGGGCCTTGAGGCCCTTCGCAGCCTTGAACTTGCCCATCACTCGCTGTTGCAGCGTGCTTTCCTGCGCTTGGTAAATGATAGGATCGGTCTTCTTGAGCGGCACGATGAAATGGCCGTCCTTCTTCATTTCGCGTTTGGCGACCTCGAGCCACTTTTTCCAGTCGTCCGTGATAACATCCGGCACGAGGTCTTTTTGGATTTGGTCTAAGGAGGCCTTGCCGCCGTGGCTCTTAAGAACCAGTTGGATGACGCCGAGGTGGTCGCGAGCGGCCATTTGGCGCAGGCCAGGCAGGTCAGCGGCCTTCTTGGCGAGGATGTGGTCGGCCGGAATGGCTTTTAGCGACTCAGCGGCAAAGGACAGATCCATCTTGTGACCAGGTTTGCCCTGAAAATCGATCGTGAACTGGCAGAAAACCGTGTCCACGGTGGTGATGCGTCCAAAGCCCCAGCTCTTGTGGGCGCAATAGCCGCCTTGGGCAAGGGTCAGGAGGGGGTCAATGTGCTTGCTGCCGATTTTACCCGCGACGGCCAACTTTTCGAGTTCTTCTCTCATAGTTCCAAAATGCTCGCGCTCTGCGAAATGTCCGCCATTGTTACGCCGTGCAGCGAGCAACACCAAGAGAAATTTCCGGTGAACATGTGAAAAGGGCAAATTCGAAACCGTTTCGCAGGCCTGATGGCAGACCAAGTGGCAAAAAGTCAGGCGCGAGCGGCGGCTTCCGCAAGAAGTTTGGCCGGCCTGAATCCACAAACCAAGCGGGCGCAACCGGTTCCCACGCCGGAAAGTTCTACGAGCGATACGCAAAGTCGCCAAAGCCTCAGCTCGATGAAGCCCGTGACGAACGAACCGGCCCGCCGCGTTCCCGTTGGCTACAATCCAGCGAACGCGCCGAACGCATCCCCTCGTCAGCGAGCACGCGGGATTTTAGTAGCCGGGACGAGCGAGTTGTTCCTCGTCCCGCATCACGTCGAGAAGATTATCGGCGGCGAGACGAGGCTCCTCAGGGAGACCGAATGTCCTCCAGTGAGCGAACTCAGCGTTTAAGCACTTCGTCTGGCTATCACCGTGCTTTCCAAGCACGCCCACGCTCTGAAGACAAAGGCAGGCGAAATGATTGGCGAAACGACCCCTATGACGATCGCAGGGAGCGGTCGCCCCAGCGCTCGAGCAGTGACAGCAGGCATCGTTTTCCGCGCGCTGAAAACCTTACCCGCAAGCCAGTCCGGCCCGCACCCCATTTGGTGAAGCGCATCATCCGCTCCGATGGCGCGAAGGCAGACCAGCGGCCTTTGACGCCTGAACCCGCGCCTGCCGCCGTTCAAGTGGCGCGGGCGCGTGAGGTCGCCGCGCGCGTTTTGCTACGTCGTCTTCACGCGAGCGCCTTCATTGAGGATCTACTTGAGGACGCATTTATCAATACGAAGATGCGGGCCGATGACCGTCGGCTTGCGCAGGAACTGGTGTATGGCTGCGTGCGTTGGCAGGGCACGCTTGACTGGCTTGTAGCGCGCCGCACGGAGGAGCGTGCTCAGCTTGCCCCCGTTCAGATTTTCCTGCGGCTGGGGCTTTATCAGCTCTTCTTTCTCGACCGTATCCCGCCGCATGCCGCCTGTTATGAAACTGTGGAACTGTCCAAGCAACTGGGCTGCGGCAACCAGTCCAACTTCATAAACGCCATCCTTCGCCGCAGCGAAGCCGAGCGTGAAATTATCGAAGCCGAGTTGGCCGACCTGCGCGAGGCCGCACCGCATCTGGGCTGTTCTCACCCAGAATGGCTGGTTAAGAAGTGGACAGTTCGTTGGGGAGCGGCCGACACTCGCAGGCTGCTGGAATGGAATAACTCCGCGCCCGCCACCCACGTCCGCGTCAACACCCTTAAGACCTCGCCCGCTGCGCTTATCGAACGGTGGCGGCTGCGCGAAAATTTGGAATACGACCTCGCTGCTTGTCCCTGGGCTGAGGACGGTCACGTGCTTACGCTAAAAACACACCCCTCTCTGACTTCATTAGGCAGTTTCCGCGACGGCTGGTTTTACGTACAGGATCCGAGCACGTTGCTCGCCGTGCAGGCGCTGGATGCTTGGGCCGGCGAAAGTATCCTCGACCTTTGTGCCGCCCCCGGTGGGAAGACTTGTTTCCTCGCGCAGAAAATGGAGAACGACGGTGAGTTGCTTGCCTGCGATTTATCCGCCGATCGGCTCAGGCTTGTAGCAGAGAACTCCTCTCGGTTGGGCGTGACCTGCGTGAAGACATTGGCCCTCGGCGAGCATCCAGATCAGGCGCTGTTTGGCAGGCGGTTCGACAAAATCCTCGTGGATGCGCCGTGCTCAAATACAGGGGTGCTGCGGCGTCGCCTTGACCTCCGCTGGCGGTTGCGGCCGGAGGAGATCACCCGCTTGCGCGGAACCCAGTTAAAATTGCTCGCGCTCGCCGCTAAGCACCTCAAGCCCGGCGGCACGCTGGTTTACAGCACCTGCAGCTTAGAGCCGGAGGAGAATACGGAAGTGGTAAAGGAATTTCACACTGCTCACCCTACATTCAAGCTGGAGTCTGAGCGCGAGCTTATGCCGTTTCGCGATCACGTGGACGGGGCTTATGTGGCGAAGTTGCGGCAGGAGTCGTAAACATTTCCCCAGCGCTTCTTACTTATTAGAGCTTGCCCTTTGTAATCTGTAGTTGAATTCCGGAGTTTGGGCTTGACCAAGCATCAGCCGCAAATTGATTCACCCCTTTTGATCATGAGCGGCCTTCGAAATTAAGAATTGAGGGAATTTAGCATTCAGGTTCATCCATGCTTTGCTCCAACCTGCCCTGTTAACTAATCATTTAACGATTCAAGTTGCTCTAACGGAACGAAAAACGGATAGAGCTTTGCCTTGCTGCGCGGTCCTTCCGACCGGCTTTTTAGGCCTGTGTTATTGATCTCGAAATCACGAACGTAGCGGCCCGCAAGCACTTGGTCGTACTTGCCAGCACTGCGCACGCCCAGCGCCACGCGCAGGCCGGTGAAGCCCGCCCGCTGTTTAGTAAGGGCGACCGAGGTGGCATTCCACGCACGATCTGCTAGCTGCCGTCGGATGGCGGCCGAGGCTTTTTGTAGTCCGGGCACGCGCACGAGGAAAATCACCCGGTCCTGATGCACTTCACAGAATGTGGTAAACACGGGCGCGTTGGTTCCTGCCACGGCTGCCTCAGGCCGGGCGCGCGCCTCCGCGAGGTAGGCGTCACCGAAAGTCTGGGCAAATGAGTAGGCCAGTTCGATGTCCTTTAGCGTGCCACCCAGCATGTTGCCTTCCTGCGCCTCCGTGACTCGTCGATCGGCCAATTCAAATTCTGCGGTGCCTGGTCCCCGCGCCGGTTCGCCTATGTGTCCCTGTGCCACGGCCCACACGAGCCAGCCGATACTTAGCCACAATGCGAGTGATAGACCTGTCATCATGAGGCCTAGGGCGCGCATTAATCCACTTGGTGGGGCGCTGGTCTGATGCTGGGCGCAGGCGGCGGCGGCTCGCGCGTGGCCGACTTGCCGCGTGAGTGTCTCGAGCGTCGCGTCCTGGCCGCCGCGCGCGTTTTGGCGGATGGTGCTGATCACCCAGACGGGTCCGGGAATGCCCCACCAGCCAAAGCAACAGGAAATTAGCGAATGCTTAAACGCGTGGCCGAAGCTGTCCTCTCCGGCGCGCATGAGGATAGGTTTAGTAGTGTACTTGAAAGAAATTAGCAGCGACCAGCAATGCTCGAACACCAGAAATCGCCCACCCGCGATTACTTCTCGCTCGGCGTCTGTCAGCGCGGCTTCGTCCGTCGCTTCGCCGTTAGGAATCGAAACTGGGGTTTTTGTGGTTGTCGGGATGGCAACGGCGTCCGCTACCGGCGTCTCGGCTGAGGATTCTGCGGCTTTGTTCCGGTGATGCCGATGCTCGAGGAACCGGCTAACCGGCTGCCAATTATGCTCTCCCGCGTAACAAACCAGATCGCCGGCTCTCAACTCGCCCGAGGCCGACATTTTTTCAACCGCCCTGTCCGGGAAAGGACCACGCTTTTGCCCGCGTCGAAGAATAAAGAAGTTCACTTAAGGACTTCGTACCGAACCCAACCCACTTTTGGGCGATGATGCGAAAAAATTATTAGCCCCGCGCGCTTACGAATACAAAGCAAAAGCTGAGCCTAATTCTTGCGTCTCCAAACAAAAATTTATCACCGGGTTCTATTTTTTTTCGTTCTCCATCTGCGAACTGGCTCGTGTGGCCGAGAATATATAGCGCCCCCCTTCATTACATCGACGTTCCGATTCGTAAAGAGAAGTCAACTTGTTCAACGGTATGGTTGATGCAGAGCTACTTTCTTTACCTGTTTACTGCGCAGCTTGATGTTGAGGAACTCCACACCGACGCTGAAGGCCATCGCGAAGTAGATGTAACCCTTGTTCACGTGCTGGTGGCAGCCCTCGGCCACGAGCATCGTGCCGATCAGGATGAGAAACGCCAGCGCCAGCATCTTGATCGTCGGGTGCCGGTCCACGAAGGCGCTGATCTGATCCACGAAGATCAGCATCACGATCATCGCGATGATGACCGCCGCGATCATCACCGGAATCTGCTTCACCATGCCCACCGCCGTGATCACGGAATCCAGCGAGAACACGATGTCAATAAGCAGGATTTGGATGATGACACTTACAAACGTCGGCGCGAGATGGTTCGTGACCGCGCCGTCCTCGCCCTCGAGCTTCTCGTGGATTTCCTTCGTGCTCTTCGCGATGAGGAACAGCCCGCCCAGCAACAGGATGAGATCCTTGCCCGACACCGCAAGGTCCCAGCTGAAAATCCGCGCCTGCCAAAAGGGCTTATCTAGCGACACCAGCCAGGCCAGCGAACACAGCAGCAGGATGCGCGTGATGAGCGCGAGCCAGAGGCCGACCTTGCGCGCCTTGGCCTGCTCGGCGGCGGGCAGCTTGCCACTGAGGATCGAGATGAAGATCAGGTTGTCGATGCCCAGCACGACCTCCAGCAACGTGAGCGTGAGCAGGCTGATCCAGATTTGTGGGTCCGTGAGCCAATCCATATTTTGAAGCAGGGTATGGCGGTAAAGCGAGCTTGCCAACCCGGAACGCCGCATTCTGATTTTCAAAAATCAGCTATAAGTGCCTTACATTATTTTCAACTCTGGGTCATACTTTCCGCTGGTAATATGTGGTCGGGATTGACCCGCTATGCCGGCAATGAACCCGCCACGATTCAAGCTGACTCTCTTTGCCTCCTTCGCCAACGACCCAAGCCATGGCGTCGCTGGTTCTCAGGATTTGTACCAGACTCCCAAGAAGTCGGATCTGGAGAGCGTGGAGTACCGAAAAGTAATTCAGCGTTGCTGACGCTTCTGCAACACCGCTTGCTTGGTCTTCTTCACTAACCGAACGTTTCGAATAAGCATTGTCTTATCCACGGCTTTGCACATGTCGTAGATGGTCAGCGCAGCTACGGTGACAGCGGTGAGAGCCTCCATCTCTACGCCGGTCTGTGCGGCAATTTTTGCTGAGGCCGTGATGAGCACGCGGTCGCGGGCGGCGGGAATCTCGAAGGTGACTTCACAGTGCGTAATAGGCAGTGAGTGGCAAAGGGGAATCAACTCGCCGGTCCGCTTTGCGGCCTGGATTCCCGCCAGCCGCGCGGTGGCAAGGACGTTGCCCTTGGTAATGGCGTTGGATGCGATTAGTTTTAGTGTCGTCGACAAGAGGCGGATTTCTCCTCTTGCGACGGCCTCACGCAGGACGACGGGTTTGGCGGACACATCCACCATGCGGGCTTCGCCAGTGCGGGTGAGATGGGAGAGGCGTTTCATGGAATCAAAGATTACTGGCCCACGCGCGCACCACTCGTCGTATGTCCTCGCCGAGGGTGAGCTTGGGTTGCACGAACTTCGGTGTGAACCACGGGAACGCGCCGAGCAAATCGTGTGTGACGAGGATTTGCCCGTCGCAGTCCGGGCCGGAGCCGATGCCGATGGTCGCGAAGGGAAACTGCGCGGTGATTTCTCGCGCCACGGGCGGCGTGACGAGTTCGAGCACGACGGCGGGGAGGTCGGCTTCGGCGAGCGCGGCGGCGTCATCGAGGAGCTTGGCGCGGCCGGCGTCGTCCTTGCCCTTGATACGGTATTTGCCGCCTTCCTCCAAGACGTGCTGGGGCAGCATCCCGAGGTGGCCGATGACCGGGATGCCCACCGACTGGATGGCGCGGATTTGCGGGAGGATGTCGCGTCCGCCTTCCGCCTTCACGGCCTCGGCCCCGGCAGCGACAAGGCGTTGCGCGCTGTTGACGGCTTGCGCGGGCGACTGGTAGGTGTGATATGGCAGGTCGCCCACGACCAACGCGCGCGGACGAGTGCGAGCGACCGCGCGGAGGTGATGCTCCATTTCGGCGAGCGTGACGTGCGTGGTGTCCGGGTAGCCAAGCACCACCATGCCGAGCGAATCGCCAACGAGGATGATCGGAATGCCGGCTTCATCAAGTAAGCGGGCCATCGGGTAATCGTAGGCCGTCAGCGCGGCAATACGTTGCCGTGCGGCCTTCATGGCACGAATAGCGGCGGGCGTGACTTTGGCGGCGGCGCTCACATGGGAGAGCAAACCTCAAAGCAGGTCAGGCTTCCAGCCTGACTTCCATCTTTCACTCGAACGGAGGACAGGCGGGAATGGAATTACTCACGTTTGATCGCCTAGAGGCGGATTGGTTCACCACCAATTCACAAGCAAAAGCTCGTTGATTATCAAGCAGTGGGCCTGATCTGCATCAAGGCAAGTCCGTCTTGCCCATCAAGTAGCGGTCGCATTCACGGGCGGCACCCCGGCCCTCGTTGAAGGCCCAGACGACGAGGCTTTGGCCGCGGCGGCAGTCACCGGCGGCGAAGACGTTCGGGAGCGTAGTCTGGAATTTTCCGTGATCGGCTTTGACGTTGGAACGCGGGTCACGCTCGACGCCCAAGGCTTCGAGTAGTGGCTGTTCTGGTCCGAGGAAGCCCATTGCCAGCAGCACGACTTGCGCGGGGAGGACCCGTTCAGTGCCGGGGACGTTCTTCGGCACAAATTGGCCTTTATCGTTTTTGGCCCATTCGATATTGACGAGGTGAATGGCTTTGAGATTGCCCTTGTCATCGCCTTCAAACTTCGTGGCAGTGGTGAGGTAAATGCGCGGATCATCGCCGAACTTCGCTTTTGCCTCTTCTTGGCCATAGTCGAGCTTGTAGGTCTTAGGCCATTCGGGCCATGGATTGTCTTTCGCACGTTCTAGTGGTGGCTTGGGAAGAATCTCGACTTGCACAAGGCTCTTGCAGCCATGCCGCATGGAGGTGCCCACGCAGTCAGTGCCAGTGTCTCCGCCACCGATGACGACGACGTCTTTGCCGGCGGCGTCGATCGCAGGCCTCTTGCCGTCAAGCAGGGCCTTGGTATTGCCGTGGAGGAATTCCATGGCGAAGTGAACGCCCTTCAACTGGCGACCTTCGATGGGGAGGTCGCGGGGCTTGGTCGCACCGGTGGCGAGGACGACGGCGTCGAACTCCTCCATGAGTTGCTTGGCGGTCAGGTCCTTGCCGACTTCGACGTTGCAAATAAATTTTACGCCCTCCTCTTCCAGCAACTTGATACGGCGAAGCACGACTTCCTGCTTGTCGAGCTTCATGTTGGGAATGCCATACATGAGGAGGCCGCCGGGTCGGTCGGCGCGCTCGAAGACGTGTACCTTATGGCCGGCTTTGTTGAGCTGTGCGGCAGCACTGAGGCCAGCAGGGCCTGATCCAATCACGGCGACTTTTTTACCGGTTCGATTCGCGGGTGGTTCGGGCTTGATCCAGCCATTTGCCCACCCGTGGTCAATGATGCTGCACTCGATATTCTTGATGGTGACGGCGGGCGAACTTATGCCCAGCACGCAGGAACCTTCGCAGGGCGCGGGGCAGATGCGGCCAGTAAACTCGGGGAAGTTGTTGGTTTTGTGCAGGCGCTCGAGTGCGTCTTGCCAAAGTCCGCGATAGACGAGGTCGTTCCACTCGGGAATGAGGTTGTTAATGGGACAGCCGCTGGCCATGCCACTAATGAGCTGCCCGGTGTGGCAGAAGGGCACGCCACAATCCATACAGCGTGCGCCTTGCTGGCGAAGGGCCGGCTCAGGCATGTGGTCGTGAAACTCACGCCAGTCGGTGATTCGCGTCAACGGAGAGCGGTGAGCGGGAAGTTCGCGATTGAATTCGAGGAATCCGGTGGGTTTGCCCATGTCAGTGGATGAAAATTTATTCGGTGTAGGGTAAGAACCTTGGCGTTGGCGTCATCAGCCACCGCCGACCCGGGCGGCGTCTTTTGAGTTCGCCTCGAACGCGGCGTTAAGGGCGTCGTCCCCAGTAAGCCCGGCGGCTTGCGCCTTCTTGATGGCTTGCAACACGCGTTCGTAATCTTTAGGCATCACCTTCACGAACTTTGGCACGTTGTCCTTCCAAAGCGCGAGCACGTTACGTCCCTTTTCTG
>Ga0194133_10002975_pt1 | contig 24890 bp, 15 predicted proteins | sample TA2KigOf40mmetaG_FD_155448 | JGI IMG/M metagenome (GOLD analysis project Ga0194133, IMG submission 155448) | Freshwater microbial communities from Lake Tanganyika, Tanzania - TA2015055 Kigoma Offshore 40m | ecosystem: Environmental > Aquatic > Freshwater > Lake | place: Tanzania: Lake... | reverse complement strand
AGTCGGGTATATATATATATATATATAAGTGTATTGAGTCTCCGAAATCTGTTTGTGTAATAATTGATCAGGAAGAATTTTTAAAACCCAGAACTCAAAGCACTTCTCATAAATTTTGCATTCCTTTTAGAATGTAATCAGAACTCTAGCTTTTTATAAGAAAATGAACAAAAATTGAATTTCCCGTAAAGTAAAAGACAAAAGTTTATTCTCGTCTTTTTAAAAAAGTTTATCTCCCCTTCTTGAACACTGCAAAAGAGAAGTTCTCAAACCTTGACACAAATCTGATCCTTCCAATATCATTTGTAGCTGTGCAGACGAAAAACAAACAACTTTTTGTAAAATCAGCAACAAAGGAAAATAGAAGAGGCAAAAACATTTTCAAGAATCTTTTAGAAACACTGAAAACTTTGAAGAGTTGAGGTGATTATTTTGTCCTTCCCCGATGACCTTAACTACACTCTAATAGTGATATTGGTGTGCAGCTGGGCTGAAGAGACATAGAATTGAGTTTGTGATCCCTGAAAACGGCCTCTTCAATCCGAATAATGTTTGAGTTGCATGAGGTGCTTAAAATAAGTGTTTCCAAAATCTCTTGAAGCTGTTTTTAATTAATCTGACTCATTTCTCCCAAAAGACTTTTTCGCAGAATGCTTATCGTGCTTAGCATATCCTTGAATAATGATGTAGCTTCTTCATATATTAATTATTCATGAGTTTGGATAAAAAAGTACGACAACAAAATTTTTGACAAACAGCTTTTTTTCTCTTCTAAGATGGCCTTGTTGCTTCCTTAATTTAAACTAATTGGATTATATAAACTCCAGAAAATGGCGTTTCAAACGAAAACGTGCAAAATTTGATTTTTTTTGGTCTGGCTGTATTTTAGTTACTTAAGGTACGTGATGATTGATAAACCCTAACCTTGAGAAGAAAAAAACAAAGTTGGAAGTTATCTTTATAATTGGTTTTTAAGAACAAAATACCTCATTTGCATTCTCTTCATAAGTTATCAATCTATATCAGGAAACGGGGTTATTTTTGATTAAGAGATTTTCTCTCAGATTTGGTTTGTAAAAAAATTAAATATCCAATTTTCAATTTTTCTGTGTATATTACAAACAGCAAAACTTCATGGTGAAAATTCTATCAAAAAGCACAGACAACATGATTTGAAAAAAACAACCCTGAAATGGTTTTTTCAGAGTGTGATGTATGTTTTCATTTTGGCAGGTCCAAAGTCGAAAAGAGCTTTTTTTGACAAAAAAAACCTCAAGCTGGAACTTGAACTCAGAAATAGGTGCATTTCCAGTCGCCAATCACAGAATATTCTGCTTTAAGTTACATTGTGTTCAGAATATTTTTTTAACTTTCGAGCAAAATTCCAAAGTAAATCTTAAATTTACAAAACTTATTTATTCATAGATGTTCAATTTTTTCTTTTACAGTTCTTCAGCTCGACCTTTAAGATTCCCGAGGTTTGCACGATTAATTTAATCTCTCTCCAATCCTTTCACTTATGAGATGATATTTTTTGTGATATGCATAACTCGTGGCAGAAAATGATTCTTTTCCTGGAATAACAGACATATCAAATTTATTTTTGTTCATGTCTTGGCATGGATCCAAGTAAATTAAGTTGCGATCATCAACGATTGTAAGAGCTGATTCCCTTACCAGTAAAACTGTACATTCTTTGTCGATTGCAATAGAGCTCAGAAAAACTATGCTTAAAAATTAACTTTGAAACGAAAAATAAAGATGAACAAATCAAATAAACGTATTAAGTATGATGTGAAAATGATAAGATTAAATTGCTGTAAAGATGAAAAATATGAGAAACACCTTGCAGGCATCTTTGCTATAGCCAAGCTGATTCTTTTATTTGTGAACTCATCAACTATGCAAACAAACGTTGTTGAGAAACTCAACAAGATTTAGGCCTCAGGATTTTTGTGTGACGTCAATAACTGCAGTAAACGAAGCCAAGTTTAGGAAATAATTGATTCTTTCATAAATGGAAGCTGGAAGGGTTCAGAGATTTAATGACTTTTTTCAGTTTTTGAAATTTGCACATCCTAAGCTTTTTGTTTCAACTTCAGCAGGGCATTTCAATTTGATTTTTATGCAAATTTTCAAATCGTTCTATGTAAAAATCACTTAATATACGAATGTTGCACGCATGAGCAATAGAGCTTTGATTGATTCTTGCATATCACATCCATCAAAACTATGAAAACAAGCGTTCTTTCTCAAGATCCAAGCAACAATATTTTGTGCCCCAACGTTATCTTGTTCTTATTGAAATACTTTTTTTAAAGTCTTTTGCCTTTCACTGTCTTGGATTTTCTCACATTTCCCTCTAAAATCAAACCTTTTCGCATCAATCTGAAAAAGAAAAAAGCTTTTTGACATATTCAACTTGCAATTGGATGCTGGAAAAGAATATTTTGAATCCTCTTTTTTTAATAGAATCCTTGATCTTACAAATTGGCTCTCAAGAATCGTTACTCTGGATCAATTTTACCAAGAATGTAAAAAAGTATTTTTCTCTAATAGCAATTTGATCTTCTTGGCAGTGTACCTTGAAAGTTAATTTAAATTTTTTCTCATATACCAACTTGGTTAAAGCCAAAAAGGACAACTTTTTCGCAGATGTTTCGAAATCAAAACTGGTTTTGCTCGGATCCGTTAAAAAAAATTAATCGCAACTTTTGAAACTAACTTTTAACGTTTTTAAGCTTCTAAGTTATCCCTTTAAGAGCTTAAAATTAAAATAAGTGTACAAAATAGCAAATTATTTCGTGAACTTCACAGTTCGCTTCACTTGTGAGAGAAAATTTAAGTTTGAGCTCAAACAATCTCCATCTCACACGAAGGCTCATTAAATTTTGCTCAGAATTAAAACTTCAATAATGTATTTTAAGGTATTATTTTTTTGAACTCTCAAGTTAACAAACTAACAGATGTCATAAAAACATGCTGGTTCAGTTAAAAATTGATTTAGTTTTATTGGGTTAATCATTCATGTTGCCAAAGTTCACCAACTGAAAAATGATTTTTATATTTCAGCAATCAAGGGTCCGGGTTTGGTGATGTCAACATATCAGCCATTCTCAACTCCTTTCAGATGGGATATGACAAGCGAGTGAGACCAAATTATGGGGGTAAGGATGAATATATTTACACAAATAAACTGAATCTGAAATTTTTAATAAACAGTGGCCAATTTTGGAAATAAAAAAAGCAAATTCATTTTTACCTTTAAATAATTTATTCAAAGAGTTCGTGTAAGGGTCAAAGGTAATTTTAAGCAGACTTTTGGGTTTTTGATTGCTACCACAAATTTTGTTTTTATCGAAGTTTCGATTTAAACTTTCAGTTTCTGAGTTTAAATTGGAGATTTAGTAGATCTTAATGTAAATTTCTCTTTGCAGCATCAACAGTCAACTTTCTCACTGTATTTTCTCTCCAAGAAAAGGAGATCCCACTCTTTCTATTCGTTTCCTTGTTTTGGTGGGGGAAATTTCTTCTTCTTCTTTTTATTTTCATTTTCCTTCTCTCTTATGTTTTTTTTGTTCTTTTTCAAATTTTTAAGTTTTGCTTTCAGGTCCAGAAGTAGTCGTTGGTGTGTCCATGTATGTTCTTTCGATCAGCTCTCTATCGGAAGTTGAAATGGTACTTAAGAAAAAACAAAATGGGAAAATTAAATAAAAAGAAGGAAATGAAAACTGAAGATGCCAGATATCATTTAAAAAAGAATTCTTTTTTGCTATAGAAAAACAGCCAGGCAATTTTAGTTTTGCATTTTCACACCATTGATAAAAATTATCGAGAAAATCGGATATGTACATTTGCAATGATGATAAATCAGATTCTATAATGTCATTGGCTGTGCATTAAACTTATTCTTCATCCGCAATCTCGATTTTTGTCAGTGTTCCTATCAAAAATCAAGTCATTGACAGTTCGAATTTTAAAAATATCGTACAGACAAACCCACATATCAACATTGATTCCTACACACTTTTACTAGTCTTACCCCAACCACAATCAACCTTATTTTTGAATATTCCAATTACCAGCTTATATATTTTGAAACAAAAACAAAAACAACACTGTACACTTTCATAGATTAGACCATACTTTATAATTAATATAAGATAAATATAATATAAATATTTATACATATAAAAAACTGAGACTTTAAATTTTGAGCATTTTAGAGCTTTTAGATTCATTAGTCAGTATAGATAATAACTATTGTTTATGTACTCAGTCATCAAAATGAAAACTTATTAAGTACCTATTAACATCTAAATTATTTTACCGAATTTTTGCATCAACATTACTTTATTTCTTTTTGCTTGTAAATTTAGAATAATTATATCTATTCCTTGAATAAATTGCTCGTTTTGAATTGTTATAATCAAAGGTCTTGTAAAGCAATTATTAACAACATATTAATTGTGATTGAGTCCAAATAAAGCTATGCTATATGCAATGTTAATTTGGTTAAGGAAGGTAAGAAATGTCACTGGCTTAATCATTTTACCGGCCAGTTCGCGCCAATGTATGTATAGGTCAGTCAGACTTACAGTAGGCAAAGTTTATGATCATAAAACTTTTTTTATTTGAAAAAACTTCCTTTTCTATGTTTGTTTGAGTAACATCTTTGCAAACTTTGAAGCCTGAACATGAAAGAAATTGGATGATAGATCAAACTTCAAGTGGTGATAGACGTCACTGAAAAACTTTTTGCTATTCTTTCTGTAAATTTATGTTAAAACTGACGTTACTTTAAGACAAATCTTAATTCAGATGGCCTTTCCATCAATTTTGTCGAAATTGTTTGACAGCATTTTTTTAGAAATGGCAAATGACAAAGTGGTGGATTCGTCTATTTTAACTTTATTTTTAATAAATTTGCAAGAGTTGTCGTAGCTTTTGGCTATGATAAGTGACTGAGGACTTGGAGACTGGGGTTCAATCGCTGGTAGCATGATGATTACCTCAAAGTCAGACACAATAACAGATTAGGGAACTATTGTAAAGTCTAACACTTCGATATTAGAATTATCAGTTCCTCAACTGACCATTAGCTGTCAATTGTCCTTGGGGTCTTTTCATCCTATTTGTTAATAAAAGACAGGCTGAAAGCTTATTTCTTTGAGAGCTAATTTGAATAGAAATCTCATAGAGAAGAGTTTGGATGAAAATTTATTTTGGGCAAAAACTCGTTCTTAATTTTGAAATTCGTAACTACTTAAAACGGCAAAACGGCCATAAAGAGTGCAGAAATCGAATGCAAAAATTAGCAGCTCAAAAATATTCTATAAGTAAAAATTTATATTCATTCAAGTTGATATTTAGTGGTCCTTGGAAGGCAAAATGCACAAGCAAAGTATCTGAAAAAAGTTCTTCTATGCGACTAATTTCTTTTTTTATTTTGCTCTTCACCAAAATTTTTGGGATGAATAATAAATATTTAGAGAAGCACACAAATCTTGCAGACAATACACAACAATCTACTCTACTCCTTACTGATAAATTATTGCTGTTTTTCCTCCCTGAAATTACTTTATTTTATGAGATGGAGATTAGCAAAGTATACTTTTATAAATATATATATATATATATGAATCCAGCAAAAATAAATTTAACTTCGTTCTCACAAAGATGTGAATCTAATGGTATTTAAAAAGTATTTATTAATTGTCGACACACAGTTTGTGGAGGAAGAAAAAAATCTCTAGATCACACAATGTCAAAATCTGCAATATAAGAAAATCTTTTTTGTCATATTAGTTAGAAAAGTAAAGAGTATGTCTTTTTGATAGAAACTATTCCTGAAAAATGGAAATTTTCATCATTTTTTCTAATCTTTCTCCTTTCTCTTTTTATCTAAATTAATTCTTTTTTCTTTATTTATTTTGGGTCTTTCATTTCGTCTCACTTTCTTTCTTCTAATAAGACGTATTTATTTAGGCTTAAATTTGCTTAAAACCCTTTTCAGTATAATTATCTCTGACGAAAATGAGTTTTTTGATACATATTTATGATAAATTACCTTTGTACTGTAAATTTTTGACGACGAGATTTTTCATCAACCTCGGCTTAGATTTTTTACAGGCAGTAACTCTAGTATGAAATCGTCTTTTGTTTCAGCATAATTTTATTTGGTTTTTATTTATCGTCAGATTTGTTGTCATTTCATTTCTAGGTCCCCCAGTGACTGTCGGAGTAACTATGTATGTTCTCTCAATTAGCTCAGTATCGGAGGTTATGATGGTACAGTGATAAATATAAACTACTTTGCTTTTGTGGCTTAGTATTTTGCTTTGTCCGTGTTTTAGAATGTAAAGAAAATGTGCAACCCAAAGCAAACAGTTTTAACAGAATTTCAATGTAATGATGTAGAATGAAAATTGATATGAGCGGTCATGCAAAATAATTGTGGGTCAAATTATTGGTTTAAATTTTTAGTTCATCTGTTTCATTTGATTTTTTTGATTGTCTAATTTTTGTATCGTTTTTTTAATAGTTTCAAACCGAATCAGACTTAAAGATTACCTGTCCCTGTTTGCTTAGAGTTGTCAGTAAAATCCTGAGTTTCTGGGTTTTTTGTAATATAAAGCCTTTTTTGGCCTTGTGTCTCATATTTGTGGCTGTAACATTATTTTTATTTTATTTTTGTAACCTGTTTTTTAGTTTGTGTTATTTTCAATGTAAAAGACCGACCGTCTGTTCGTGTCTGGATTGCATTTCTGTTGCGTGATAGTCCTCACGCAGAACTTGGTAACTGCTATGCCATGAAAAACTTTAAAATGTTTGCTTTACTTTACACGGTACAAATCAGACAAAAAAATAAGCCATCTTACTGGATTTTTCACCAAAAAAAGGCTAATTAATTCTACACTCAATAACGAAGACAATTCAGAAATTGATCATTTCATCACAAATAATCATAAAGTATAACTCTTTTCACTGTCAAGTAGTTAAACTTAAATGAAGCAAGCGTTGAACTCCGTTCTGACTGTTGCACACGTCTATACTGCATGCATTTTCAATGTTTTTTGGTTTAAACAAACTTTTTCATTGTTCATTTTTGTTGTAAAAATTGTTAATTGCTGTCATATTGTATAGATTAGCTCATGTTTGCTTAAAAAACTTAACTACATGGAGATCAGTGGAGAAATTTCATTAAAATGTTCTTTAGATTAAAATTTTAAAGTGAGAATTATGTTCTTGAATTGAAAAAGCTAAGATAAATGTGCTTTGGAGGCTTCTTTTTAAGTATTAAAAATATTTAATACTTTATTCAAAGATTTCTTCTCACATAAGTAAAATTTGAGTGAGAATATCAAAAAAAGGGTCTGAGATTTTTCATATTGAAAAGTCAGCTCGATGTTTCCAAAGCTGTTTTTAGCATGCAAACCTTTTAATTAATGACAGCTAAAAAATATGAAATATACCATTGTCTCTAAAAGCTTTTTTGATGTCTGTATTGGTTAGATGGCTATTAGTTAATACTATGTACTTCCTGGCTTTAAAAAACTTTAGTTCATGAGTATCACCACCACAGGACATTTCACATTAACACTCTTTTAAGTTTTTAACAACACAATTGCTATTATCGTAGCTTTTGAGACAGCTTTTCGCAGGCAACATACATTAATCACGTTACATCAAACAAGAAAACTTCACATCTCCCTACACCTTCAATTTTCCCCATTTCTTAAACTTTTGATGAGAACATCTTGTTACAGAATAATTACCACGTCAGTTTTGAATGAAGACAAAATAGTTAGTTTAATATTCGAACACCTTATTGCAGGACTTCACCCTCGACATGTACTTCAGACAGTTCTGGCAAGACCCCAGATTGTCTTTTGACAAACGCATTGGTCTTGAGAAGCTAGTTGTCGGTGCTGAATACATAAAACTCATCTGGGTCCCTGATACGTTCTTCGTGAATGAGAAAAAAGCTTACTTTCACGATGCAACCACAGATAATCAGTTCCTGAGAATTTTGCATACAGGGGAAATCTTAAGAAGTATTCGGTGAGTTCTGGCAGCCTCATTGATCGCAAATTAATAGGAGCCCAACTTGTCCTGCAACTTTAATTTCTCCAAAAAGGGAGTTAAGCATAAGTTTCAAATAAAAAAAAGTCCATAACAATAAACTTTGAAAATTTCATTTTCGAGCCTATAGTAGTTTTTGTCGGAAATAACAGGTCAAACCTCAAATCAAATTGACATTCTGGAGTTTCTCAGTTGAACAAAATCAGGCTTTTGCGCATGTCAATAGTAGAAAAGAAAGAAAAAGCTTTTAATCTGAGCATCAAAATAGCTCAAATCTGACTCCTAGCCTTGACCCTATAGTTCTCAGCTAAACCAAGATATCCCAATTTTCCAAATTTGTGCACTTGAACTACACAAGTAACAGGAATGTGACTACAGAAGGTCTCACTGATGCAGCTTCCGAAATTCCACAACTTTATTTTTTGTAGATTTAGATCTTATTTTTGATTGTCATAAAAATAAACTCTGCATGGTTCATTCTGTTTTTTTAATATTTTTACGTCGTGCCTTTTCATTAGATTAGATGAATGAATTTGAAACACTTAAGGAAAAACACCCACCCACCAAGTCAAACTCACCTTTTTACATCTGACTGACATAATCCATCACTGACAATCTTTACAAAATATTTTTTAGCAGGTGACAAAGTGGAATATTAAAACCTAACGCATCACACACTGATTGATGCATGCATAGTTGTTATGCCATTGAATGAACAACTGATCTTCATCTGCTTTCAGGACTTCACATTAGATATGTATTTTCGTCAATTTTGGCAAGACCCACGGTTGTCATTTGCCAGTCGACCCGGGCTTGAGAAGTTAGTGGTTGGTGCTGAGTACATCCAATTAATCTGGGTCCCTGATACCTTCTTTGTGAATGAAAAGACAGCCTACTTCCACAAGGCAACCACAGAAAATCAATTTCTACGCATCCTTCACACGGGGGAAATCTTGCGTAGCATTAGGTAGGTCAAAACTTTGAGCCCGTCTACTTCCACTCCTACGTGTGTGATGTGCATTCATTTTCACTATTTTCATACACATCTATGCATCTATATTTTTTTGTTTCAATGATCAAGCAAGCAAAAAAAGGATCCACCATAACGTCTCGTAAGACTACAGCTACGAGCCTTTCAGTTTTTGTTTTATCTTTGGTTTTGTTTCATTATTTTGCCTTTCTATCTGTGTTCCACGGGAGATTAAGCATCAATCTTTTTCACTTTATCTATGTGTGTGAGACAGAGAAAGGTGGCAAGGGTATTTGTGTTCTCCTCCAACCTTCAACAAACAATGTACAAAAAGAATGTGAGGAAGGCCCATTCACCAAAACCAGCCTCTGGTTCCGTATTGATTTATAAGATATTTTCAGGTCTACTTTTTTCTTATTTTTGAAAACCAACCAACCATCTTTAATGGGAATTACTTTTCAACTAATTTTCATGTCCATCCTCTAACATTTTATGTTATGGGACTTAATCAACTCTTTGTGTCTACACGTGCCTCTTTCTTTCTTTGAAGTGACTTTGATGTTTCAGTTTGCATGATGATGATGACCTTGTTCCAAACACCTATCGATTGCTATACTCATTACCCATTCTAGAAAAAAAGAAACAAAATGTCATATCTTAATCTAGTTAAGATGGACAAAATCCCTACGGGGCTCAAAAGGCTTCTTGTATGAGATTAGGATATTTTTTTCTCTCTGGGTATCGAAACAATTAGGACAAGAACCTTTTTCACAAACGAAGAGAAAATTTCACAGGTCCCTTACTACTTGGGCCTTCTCAAATACAAAAAAAGTAATTTAAAGTAAATCAAACAAACATTCACGTGTGGAAAACATCCTAGGTTTGTTTGGATTTTGAAATGCTTAAACGGCGGTCGTTTTGCACCCTTTGAAAAAGAATTCGAAAAAATTCACATTTTTGTGGCTTGATGTGAAATTTATTCAAGAGATCAAAGAAGAATTTTGCGTTTAGCACACGCTTTCTCAAGCTAAAGCATCTTTTCCGATAAGCTGGCCTGGCCTCTGTTGGTTTGGGTCGGCACCAGAGCCAAAAAGTTACCAACTTAATAACAAATTTAATGGGGATCCTCATTGTTTCAGTATGATGCCAAACATAACAAAAAATCCTTACAATTTCAAATGATGTGTTTTGGTAAATAAACAAACCTCGGTGATGTATGACAAAATTTTTATAACAAAGCTAACGTACTGAAGATAAAAGAAATATTTCAAAAGATGGCTAGTTTATCTGGAGAAAGCAATTGCATACTCAGAGAAAACAATGGCAAGAAACTCAATAGTTGGGTGCTGCCACCTTGTTATTCTTATTTACATTTCGTCATTGGAATTGCCACTTGACTATGGCTTTTCCCGAAGAAGATCTTATTATGCCACTTGAGTGGCATATAAGTGGTGAGCCTTCAAAGACCTCTTTTTTAGTTTCTGTGAAAACATGGAACTTTTGGCGCCTGCCCATCTTGTTTGACGTTAATTTCTAAGAGTAGTTTTTCTAGTCAGGACGTAATAAGCTCAATTGCCTCGCTATCACAAACATGTGACGTCTGTCTCTACAACAAACCAGGCCAGACCGGTTCTCAAACTTTCCTTCTGATTTTTGTTTCGAGAAAGCGTGCTTCTTGATTCGTTCAATCAACGTCGAAAATATGGCTTCTCATTCAAGATTTTAAAAGAAAAATCAAACACTATGTTGATTCAGTTACTTTACTGCCAAATGGCATCTTTAAAGAAACTCAATCACAGCTTAAAAATCTTCCCCTTTTTTGTTGTATCAAATTGCTCACTTTGAATGAAATTCGTACTTACTGTTCTAGACGGACAATTAAAAGTAAATATCGGTTTACAGAAAGGGGCTTAATATTTCGAATGAGAGCTCCATCATCACTTCACAATGTGAAACAAAACTGCTTTAGATTAGAGCTGAGCTAAGAACGAAAAGTAATCCCTTTCCTTTAATACCATTGATCGTTTGGTTCATTCAGCAGAGCAAATCCGAAATGGACTTCACCAAAACACTATTAATTATTTCCATAAAGTGAGTAACTGTTTTTGACAAAAATATCCTTACGTCATTTTAGATAAAATTACCTGATAGTTCCTTTCTAGATGCTGCCATGTAATTTTGAGCTCTAGCAGAAGTGTTTTTGTATCGCTTCTTTCCTCAACATTCTTAGATATTTTTTCAGAAGTTGAAGGCAAATCAAGAGTAGCTTCGAAATAGTTTTCTTCGAAGGACTCACTTTTTTGTTGCATGTCATATCTTGGTATTTGTTGAACCCTTCTTTCTTATTTTATTTCATATTTTTTGCTCATTCACACGATCTTTTTCCAACATTTTTTTCTGTACAAATCAGCCGAGCAAATAAATAAGAAATCCTTGAACGATTTCTTTCTTTTCTGCTGACGATGCCGGAAAAGAGAGGCTAAAAACTCGAAGCGAAAAAGCCGAGGTTTGACCAGTACCAGTACTTTGAAACAGAGAAAAACCATATTGACCTTACTTACAAGGCCCCAAAGGAATAGAATCTTCCACTTGTCTGACCAATCATTTTTCCTCTCACTCATTTGCACTTTATAAAACTTCATTTGACGGACTAACCCACCCATCAGGATTATGTTGGGCAACTACATTGATAAATGAAAAAATCTTAGTGTTGATTGATATCTATTTACCCGTAAACCATGATCTAGAAAGAAAAAACTTTTCAATAAGAACGGCCCGTGACAAGAAGTGATGAGTTTATCTATATTTATAATAAAGTTTTTTTCATTCTATATCATAGATGTTTACACAAACATCATTTGACACACTAATCTAACTAATGATCTTTATTTCCCTCCAACTGAAATGGTCATTCAGGCTCACCATCACCGCCTCGTGTCCCATGAACTTGCAGTACTTCCCAATGGACCGCCAGTTGTGCTACATTGAAATAGAAAGCTGTAAGTAAAGTTATATTCCCTCGACGGTTTTATGGTTCTAACTCGATTAGAACCATCTAATGAACTTTACGATCTGCCTTCTGCTCCAAAACTATTAAAAGCAAAGGGACTAATGAACGAAATGGGTGCCTTAAAAATATTGCAACTTAACTTCGTGAAATGTGTCTTTTTACAAAATTGACTTTTTATTAATAATATAAATAAAATATAGTCGGCTACACGATGAGTGATATCCGGTACAAATGGAACGATGGCCTGAACTCAGTTCAGATCTCTGCTGATGTGTCTCTGCCGCAGTTCAAGGTCCTGGGACACAGACAGAAGACCATAGAAGCGAGTCTGTCAACAGGTACAAAAGCTGCTTTTTATCTTTGGTACAATTTAATGTTAACTACTTTTACAATTTCAGGCAATTACTCACGTCTTGCTTGTGAGATTCAGTTTGTTCGCTCTATGGGCTATTACTTAATTCAAATTTACATTCCGTCGAGCCTGATTGTCATCATTTCATGGGTTTCATTTTGGTAAAAAGCAGTGCATTTTAAAGAGATTTTTTCTAAATTTTGTAACCCTAGGCTGAATCGGGGCGCCACTCCAGCTCGTGTTGGCTTGGGGGTCACCACTGTACTCACCATGACCACCTTGATGGCATCGACGAATGCAGCCTTGCCGAAAATTTCATATGTAAAATCAATTGATGTTTACCTCGGTGCATGCTTCTTTATGGTCTTTGCATCGTTACTAGGTAGATATTCAAATTTTTTGCCTTCTTGGTTTCCCAAATGAACTCTATATTATTTTTCAGAGTATGCCAGCGTAGGCTACATGGCAAAACGCATCCAAATGCGTAAAAATAGATTTCTAGCTTTGCAAAAAATGGCGGAGCAAAAGAAAAATGAAATGGCAGCTGCTCAGGCAGCGATCCTTGCCAACAACCCACCCATTAATGATGTTGGCCCCACGGACCACCACGGAATACCTAAGCAAACAGTAAGTTTATCAAACAAAATTGAGTTTCGGGATGGAAGGTAAATGTGTATGACCCAGGGATAAAGGGATTTGGATTTCTTTAGAAAGAGTTAAATTTTTGAGGAAAGAGATTTATTTATTCAAATTTACTAACTTTTCTTTTCAGTTTATAAAAGATTAAATTCATAATTCTAACAATACTGGTTTGAATCATTTTTATGGTGTCACCTGCTTTGATGTTTCAAAGTCTCAAATCGAATCTTTTTAGAAGGATTTTACATCAAAATCTAATCAGTTTGTTCTACTTATTCTTTTCCAAGTGGCCTTAAATAATCATGGCTTTTCTTTCATCAAGGTTGTTTTCAACTCCAATTCGAAAACAAAAAAAATAATTATCCACGTTCTCTTCTGTAGTAATAGATGGAAGCCCCTCTCCCCATTTGGCTTTCCATCTTTTATCGAATTTTTAAACGACTTGATAAAAAAAACTAACCCAAAGAGTCCTGCCTTTCCGATGACATTCGCCAAGAGATCTGAGCTTTCGAGCAAAAAAAAGAAGTTACGACAGTAAATTTCAACTCACTACTTTAAAAAAATTTGCATGGAGATTTTTGTTTTAGACAAACAAAAGCTGAAGCTGTAAACGGTTCTGTCAATCAAAGCATTTGAATGATTATGAAAAGTGAGAAACCAACCAGCTCTTAATCGGCTGCTCTTCTCACCTTTTTTCATGATATAAAATCCTCTTTTTGCCATTCGACAAATCTTATACATGTTGTCGTCAACATTTTATTTTTCAGTTAATGTTTTTTAAAACTAATTTTGGATTTACCCGCCCCCGTTTTGCAGCTTAAACGATTTTCATGTTCGTTAACCAAAGTGGCCTTAATCGCTACTCCAGATCCTAACGGACGGACAATGAAATGTATAAAAAGACACGAGTGAATGTTATCAGACTTGTGTCGACTGTCCCGGTTGTAAATGGCATTGTTAAACGACAGGCAACAGATAATAGATTAAATGGTTTACACACTTTGACAAGATGTTTTTGACCAGCACACCTTAAAGTTATAGACTACTTTAAAACAGACGTTGGACAGACTTAAACGGTTTGATCAGTTCTTTTGACCACTTTTGAAAAGTCATGAATTCACATCATGTCTTGCAACACTAACTATCTTACAGACAGTAGAAAGGGCATAAGTACTTGGTCCTAGGGGATCCCATAGCCTCAGTCAATGAATGATTTCATTGCTAACCTTTAGCCACACGGGTGCCTTTAAAAATTTGAATGTTGCATGCTAAGTATAGCTGTTGTATTTCTCAGTGTCACAATTGATTTTAGGGAAAAAATACTAATTTCAAATTAGCCCAATGACGCGTATGGTTATATAACCTTCGCGTCACGTCATCTGAAAGTTGAAACCTTATTATTCATATGTACATAAGTTAACACCAGAACAGTATCAGGTAAGAATAATTTTAAAATGAAATCTCGGGTCAAACGTTGCCAGAGGATAAAGGATTTTCAAAGGTTTCAGAGTCTGGTGGATTACAAGGTGAATTACCATCCCGGCAAACTGGGTTCGACTCCCGCTCCTGCAGGGGTAATCCACACTTAATACGACCGCTTATTGTGCCTCAAATGAGCAAGATTCGCAAGGCATACGGTAAAAACCCCACGACCTCGCTTTCCCCAGCCAGATACTGTGGAGCTGAGCTACGCCATCTCTCCCGTTTTGTTTTGCACTGCCTTTGTGGATAACTTTTGGGCTGAGATCTGGGGGTGGAAAGGGACCCAACCCTTCTGATGTTGTCTGTCGTTGCCAAGGTTGTTTCTGTGCTTTCTCTGTGAAAGTGTTGTTTGATGACCGTCCTTTCTTTTGTGTCTTACCAGTTGAGGCGTGTTAAACGTTACAAAACCGGCAGAATCCCGGTAGGCTGAGGACGCTTCACGTCGGCAGACCCTCGAGACGTGAGGTCACTCAGCCACCCAGACAGCTTCTTAAAAACTGAAACAAATCAACCACTTTTTTATATATTTAACATAGCAACCTTTTCGTTCTGCTAAATCAACAAAGTAAACATTTTGCTTTCTTGTTTCCGTCCCACCTTGATCATTTTAATCTGTTCCAGGAGATACGCATTAATCTGCAAGATCCGAAGTCCACCGCTGCAGTCGCGCGTCTCGGATCCAAGGGTTTTCACCTGAACCAGCATCATCCCCATCCCCATTCTCATCCTCACACCCATCCGCCGATGCACAATTCTTCCCCCCTCCACCACAGATCGTCGCCCCCTCCTCATTTTCAGCAACACCAACATCACTCTCACCTGCATCCCTACCCTGGCTCGCAAACCCAGCAGTCCCAGCCACACAGACAGGGTGTGCCTTTTAGGTTCGGCGGCAACGGGGCCGTCGAGCTCATCGCAGGTGGTCCGGGGAGCTTTGGGGCCCAAGAAGAGCTCTGGACCCTGCTGAGACCCCAGATGAACGCTGCCAATGCCAACGCCAACCCAACGCTGGTGATGGCATCTCAACCCGTGGCGCAGGCCGCCGCAGCAATTGCTGCAGCCGAACAAGCCGCTTGCAGAAAAAACTTGCAAAAGATGATGGGCATTTCACCCTCAGACATTGACAAATACTCGCGGATCTTTTTTCCCGTGACATTTACCTGCTTCAACCTGATGTATTGGATCATCTACTTGCACGTCAGCGATGAAGTCGCTCAAGATCTCGTGATGCTAAACCAGTAGGACAGCAAGAAATGCCACCAACCAACCGAAGGAAAGCTAGAAAAAGTTCACAAGAAATGCGATGAAATGAAATGAAAGCAACACAAAAAACATTGTCAGGAGATATTTTCGTCGTTTAAGTAATCCCAGTCTTTTAAGAATTCCCCCAAAGCTTTAAAACTTTTAATACCGGTAACAAAAAAATGTCGTCAAGGCTGGTGGTGGGTCCTGCCTAGTCTGTGAAAAAAATCTTCCTTTCTCCGCCTCCTACTTTTTTTTGAGTTTCCTTCCCTCTACGTTTATCAGGACTCAATCCTGAAAGGTAGGTTAAAAGTTTGTTTAGGGATCAAAAATAACTTCAAACGTTTGTACCTTCAATAGGACTCATTTGTTTATTCAATCAAATCCAAATCGAATAGAATCTGTTTTCGCGGAAAGGCCGATGAAATGGAAGAGAGAAGGAGAAAAATTTAATCTTTGCTCCCTTTTTAAATGAAACTTCCTTCTTCTCATCGTTTCCACAAGAGAAATCCGTTCAACACTTTTTAAATGCCCAGGTTCAAGTTTTTTTGTCTAAACTGTTTGAAAGAAAAAAATGTGGAAGACGTTGAGAAGAAGAGAAGGAAGGAAGAAAAGAACAAGTGACTCTTTATTTCTTTTTCTCTCTTCGTTTGATCTAACATTTCAAGCAGAATCTTAAAGACAAACATGAAGTTTTAATTTTCTTTGTTCATTTCATTAAACTTTTTTTCTAAGTAAAACTACTTTGTGCCTCTCCGCGGTGACACAATTCAACTGTATGAAAATAAAAAAGAAAGTTTATTGATAGAAGATTATGGATTAAATAGGAAGAAAAAGTTAACATATATTTTTGGCTAGTATAAATTGTGAGAAGAAAAATTGATTTGAATGGCTGTGAACAGTGCTTATAATTAACTCGTTTTCGAGTCACTCAGGTAGTTAAACAATAGTAGATAGAGAATCAGTTTTAGGTTGTTTAGTGAAGCCCTGATGCATTCATTCATTCACCATTAATTATTTTGCATGCTCAACTACTTGTTACATAAACTGCTTAAAGTTTGCACGCCACAGCATGAATAATAGCATTAGAATTAAAAGAAGATCCATTTTCACCTTTTCCTTAACAAGTTTTTTTTCGGTAAAAGTTCAGATCAACTCAGTCAAGGTGACCGCCCCTATTCTAAGATATTCTGCAACCTTCCTCGACAAGAATGAATATCTTAGGAGGTGGATTGAGAACAAAGGAAGTAGGTAAACAACATGATTCCATGGATGATAACACTCATCGGAAAGGTCATTAACTCAAAATCGGTCGTTTCTTTTTTTAAAAAAACTTGAGGCGAAAATTTAGCAAACATTGTCCATGAATTTGCATTTTTTAACTTTGTGATCGTCCCAATGGTAATGAAGACTTGAAATGAGTCTTTGGATGAATAGATACACTATTTTCATACCGGTTTGAAACTTTATTCCCAAAATGAATGACTATTTAATCCATACGATTTTCTCTCCAGAAGGCTCCTTGTTATTGTTGGAGGAGGAAAAATTTTTGTCAGAAGCCATTTCGAACGACAAAATTCAGCTTTGCATCATAATGTCCTCGGGGATTGAAGAGAACATTTTTGATAGGAAAAGGAGGTTTAACTTTTTAAGGGTCCCCTTCAGTGAGAAATTTAGTTTTTCTGTCTTGCATTGCTTCAGAAGCAAGACTTGATGGGAAGTAAACTTTTTAACTTTTTTCCCCAGATAAAGTTTTCTGCGCTTAAACTTATGATGAAATGGCAACTTGCAATAATAAATTAGTGATTTTTTCCCCCACTTTACCACAGTCCTAAAGATTTCAACTCTTAGAAGAATGGATGGTCGTTAACATTTAATTAAATTTCGTCTGAGTTGCTGAAAAATGCATTTTCGCTCACTTTTTTCAAAGACCAAGTTTCTATCTTTTACTTTGTTTGATAGTCAAGAGGTTCAATCCACAAGTTTTATCCTGGGGCGTTGTTGTTGTTTAAACTTTTCAGTTCGGTTTCGTCCTCTGTCAGCAATTTTGTTTGTTGAAATATTTCTTGAAAGACACTCTTAGAAGAACCTTGTTCAATTCAATCTAGGCTTGAGAGGCTCTTGAGAATTAAAGAAAATGTTTTGTATGATTGATACGTGTCACATTTTAAACAGAGATTCTAAACAGAGACTGAAACTAACAAAAATGTTAGACTTATATTTTAACAACAATAACCATTCCTCCATAGACAAAAACGATTTTGGACGTAGTTTGAGAAGTTATCCTTTGTTCATCTAAATTCTTTCCACGTTTTTTGGGTCATGATTCTTCAGAAATCAAGCAAAACTTTTTTTCTCAAAAAAGTCCGTTCCATCAAGTTTTTTTGAATAGGTTTTGAAGAGCAAATTCTTTTTCCTTAATTGCAAATGGCACGCCGAGAAAAAATTCTTACTAGAATTTAACATAATATTTGCCCTTCTCATCATCTTTTTTTGCCACAAGTTTTGTTGGCCAAAAAATAAAAGATACGAAAAGATCGACTTTTCCATCAATATTTTACAACTACAATGGTCCAACGATACATGATCAATTTTCTCTAAATAGTAAATACATTTTGTTTCATTTATGACAAAAAAAGTTAAATCACATTATTTTTCTTTAAGTTGTCATTATTTCAAAAAAGATAAGCAAGATAAAAATGTTTCTTCTGTTTTCATTCGTCTCCAATTCGCTTTTCAGGCGAAATTGCTAAAACCAAAAATACTGCTCGCTCGAATCAATCTTGTTAAATTGAAATATATGGTTGGTGTGAAAGAAAACTAAAAGGCATTTCTTCTCTTTTACTTACAAGGCATTTCGTTTGTGAAAAAAACCTCGACCTTGTCAGGGATAGATTTTTTGTTATCTCCAAATGTTAAACGTTATTTTGTGGAGGGATCGTGAAAAGAATATAAGAAGTTTAGAAATTTTGTACTTTCATTCCAGACTGTTCATTTCAAAGTTCATGATCCCAAAATGCATTGCAAGGGTGGGTCACGCGAGAACACGATTAGCAGGTACCCTCATCCTGGAGGACCGAAATATGGCCTTGGAAGAATGGTTCCCATGGGACGTTATGATGAAGAAGCTCCTCCGATGGTTCCTCCACAGGGTCCCCAAATGACAGTTATGGCTCCACCGCCACCTGCTCCTCCAGCTCCACCTCCACCTAATCCTGAGTGCGACATGAAGGATTTGAACAAAATGTTTGGTATGACAGCGTCCGACATCGATAAGTACAGCCGTGTCATCTTCCCTGTCACGTTCACGTGCTTCCAGTTAATGTACTGGATCATCTACAGGCACCTCAGTGACGATGTGGTGGACGACCTTGTCTACCTGAATCCAGACTAAAATTAAAAAGTTTCTTACGAAAAGTCACCACCTTCTCTCACACACACACAGCCAGCCAGCCACCTATTCTTAGAATCTCAAATATTTTTTATTTCATCTGAGTGTTGCACTTATTTTTGTGTGGACGAGCCTGAACCTTGAAGATGTGTTCAGCTTAAAATTACTAATGAATTAATTCATGACCCAATGATTTGCCTGCCTGCATCTTTTTCGAATGAATGTCTTTCTCCGCTTTTGTTGTTCATTCAATAAATCTGCAGCCAGTTTGACATTCTGCTGCAAACTTCAAACAAAAGCAAGAGAAAAAATGACTTGCCTCTGACTGAATGGATCGGATGCAAGAATCTAAAATGAAATTCTCGTTTTGAAAGTGACAAAAAAGCAATCATCAACTAGCTAAATTTTCGGGTCTTGTTTTTATTTCAATGGGGCGGTTGTTTTACCTAAGGAAACCTGAGATCAATTTGAAAGTTTTTCTGTAAAGGTGTCTTGCCTTGCATGTTTGATAATGAGGAAAATAGTAGATCTGTTCGAAACTGTGTCAACTTTTACCTTTCTTCCCTATGATTTTATAGATTTTGTTAACAGTTTCCTTTCTCGATCCGACCCGAACCTTGTGACAGAAATGTAACTAGTAACTAGTATCAATCTATCATAAGTGGTATGCAAAGGCCTGTCTAATTGAATGTGACGTACCCTTGGACAGGTACTAAACGATATGAGTCGAAACTTTTTATCACAATAGCCAATTCACACGATCTCAAGAAACGTTTGCTTTTTCACCTATTCTCTTTTAAATTAAGTTTAAGTAGTTGCAATGTCAAACCCCTGGAAAACAAAATTAATTGTTGTAAGTGTTATAGAATATAACTAGACCAACCTGCTGCTTGCCCATCTTGGTTGAATTTAGTTTTGAAAATAAACTGAATCAAAAGCAAGGACATATGTTATTTTATGGAAGCGCTCAAAGAAGTTGGACAACCACAAGATGGACCAAAAATATTCTTGTCCCATTATTTAATGCTTTTAAAAGAAATTATCACCCAGCAACTTTTGCGACCAAAATGATTCCTGAGTACTTATTATTCACACTAATTCAATTTTTTTCACTCCAAATCTTCTTGGGCAGAGACTTAAAAGAAGCCACCACACTGACAACTATACATACTTTTATAATACCGGTACACCAAGTTATTCGATTGTAAAGAGAGTTATTCATACAACTATTCCCAAACCCAACTTATACCTTCCCCGACCAAAAAAAAGAAAAAACATTTAGCATGTAAGATCAAACACATCAAGTTAAATAACTGATAATTTTTTGCCTGAAAAACATCCCAAATCTCAGAAATTTGTTTCAAGCTTACACCACTTGGTAAAAAAATCAATCTTAGTATGTTTTTGTATGAAAATTTGAACATGAAAAAAGGATCTTTACATGCAAATAGAAAAACTTCATTCTGTATTCTATCCATCAAGCTTTTCGTTTGCCTTTGTCTCGATTAATGTGTTGAAATAGCTATTAAGTGTCTGCTTTGCGACAAGGGATTCATTTTTAGTTTTTTTTTGAAAAAAACCTAACCAAATATAAAAAAGCTTTTTTGAGAAAACAAATTTGTAATGATGTAGAGTAATACTTGGAAAACGAGGAGAAGAGCAAACCGTAAATTTTGTTTTATACAATAAAGTATTGAACTAAAATTGTGATCTATGTGGCGTGTTTTTTTTTGTGCGAACGAGTCAATTAATCATCTTGCTTTGCATGAATATAAAAGTTTTCAAAAAAGTTTTTGAATCTTATAACTTTGGAACGAAAAGAGGCTTAAGTAATTTCAAGTAAAAGGTGGCTGCACGAGATTGAGATCTTAAAAGGGTGGGTATGGCAGGCGGGACAGCCTTAGTGTAGAGCAGGGTGAGGTTGCTATTTTAATATTTGTAATAAAATTGCTTTTCAACTCAAAAAGATACTCTGTGCTCGTGAGAGGCATAAAAAGTAAAAGATGACATCTTTCAATGACTAGCAGTACAAAACCAATATTTCATTTGAGTCTTTACTGGAAACCCATTTTTCAAAATTTTTATTTTATGGGTTTTTAGGAAACAGTCACCTGAGCCTAAGCCACGCTTCGCAACTACGATCCTACGGGTCTGCTGTCAGTTGCCCGAACATAATATACCTTGCACTAGATAAATAAAGTTGACAATTAATTTAAAATTATTTTCAAATATTTGTAAATAATTTTTGGGCCAGTATATAAATTGTGAGCAGCAATAATTTGATCATTCTGGAGAGTTCCAGCATGATTTTTTATTTTTGAACATTCATTACATACAATAGTTAGTGTTTTGAGCTGAAAATTTTAAAGCTTTTTTCACTAAAATTATCGTTTTTTTGCTTAAAGTGGGGTTCAGATGAGAAATCCTTCTATCTTCCAAAGACACTGTCAAAAGGGTTGTAGTCTCTAAAAGGAACACAGAATAAATTCTCAATGAATCAATTATAAAAATACTTACAAGTAAGTACTTCAGTCCTTAGAATTGCTAGATAGGCAATGCCTTGTAAAAAGACGTTAAATAACAATCAGCCCAAATTCTATAAGGGTACTCTTACCTCAATCCTTTATACAACTAGAGGTAAGCAAGTGTCTTTCAAATTGTAAGCCTCACACATACCTCATTGAGAGGGTGTGTGAGGCATATTTCACTCTTAAAAATTGCAAATGCTGAATTGGTAAACAATAAGTGCTACGAAAGAAAGAATACCTTTGCACTTGCATTTTATGGTGCACTTGCAGGCTCAATAAAATGGTATTACTAAAAGGCTGACTGAGTATGGATTCTGAAAGAATTGCCTATTATAAAAAATATTTAGTTTCTACCCTTGAATCATACTGTTTCATAAAAGTGACAAAAAATGGTGTTCACTCTATCCTTTGCCCTCAACTGCATACCTTCCTTTCTGAGTAACTTCAGAACATTATCTGTAGAATTTTTTTGGACTTTTTTATTTAAACAATTCAATTCAAATCTTTTATTGCGGACTCATTATCTACAATCTGTACATCAAAAAGAGACTTTACAAGAATCCTAGTGGCCAATCCATGCCTCTGGTAAGACACGAATTAAGCCTTATTTTGCTGTAAAGGTGTTGAATGTATATAAATTCAATATTTTTATTTTGAAAGGTTTCTTCTCTATGACTTGTCTACCTGACATTCACTTTTGATAATGGATAGAAAACTTTGCTGGAAAAGTCTAAAAAAAATTGCTTTATGAAATGGATTTAAAATAAAAGCATGATAGTATAGAATCGTGGTTAATTGACAAAACTCCAAAATGATCAACTTATTGCTGCCAATTTGTGCAGCTCATGGTTATATGAAAATTTTCACAATTGAGTTTTTCGATGTAACATACCAGTTTTTTAAAAACATTCTTTGCTTTTTTTGAGCTGAACTCAGCAACATTTAGAAACTTGAAATTCTTTACCAAACCCAGAAAAAAGTTAAATTGTTCAGACGTTGATCCTTGTGAGAGATAATATCCGGGCTGAGCTCATAGTGCAGCTGTCGCACACATTTTATTCAGTCTTGGTGCTGGCAATGGTGTCTTCTTTCTTATATTTTTTCACCTACTCCATCATTTTTTAGAGTGCGAAGTCAAAACATTTCTGGTTATTCTTTTGCACGAGGACCATTTCTCAAAACAATCTTCAATGCAATGCAGCTCTAAAATTCAGTCAAGATTTATGGACCCGGCCTCGAGTGAAGATTACTGGATAACCTTCAATATCAGAAAATATAATAATGCTAAATAAAAAATATGATCATCTGAGATCAGTTTTACGAATGCAGTTTTAAAAATGGGTTTTGTGAACGTGTTTAAGTAAATGTAAGGCTCATTGCCAGTTGGGGAATTCTTTTTCCTTCTCATTTCCACGGTGTTTAGAAGTATTTTGGGAAACGTTACATCGAAGATTGAAGACTTTTTAAACTGGCCTTGACACATCCTTCCTTTGTTCAAAGTGACTCAACTGATGGAATTTCAACGCACAAAAAAATTGTTTTCTACTGTTAACAAATTGAGCGCAGAGAAAATCTATTAATCAAAGAAGGTTTTCAAAAGTATACCTGACCGATCGAATTATTCATTTGTACAAGTTAAAACATGAAAAAAACCACCAAAACTAACCTCCCAATAGATTTTTTTAGGATTATTAGAAAAAACAGGCCTCTTTGCTTAACCAGATTACTCTGCTACAATTCAATTACCTTTTGATAACTGGATCAAACACAATTTGTAGCCTTGGCAAGGCAAGGCCGTCCCATTTTGTGCTGCTTAGAAATTCAATTGAAGTTGAGACAAAACAGGATCCTGATCGAAAACTGTAAAATAGAAGCCACTTGAAAAATAAAAAGCAGACAGAGCGATTGTCTTCGAAGAAAGAAAATGTTGCACTAATGGTACGAAAGCATCAAGAAGCATATGAAATATTTAATTATATGGCAAAGTTTGACGGGAATGGCGGACAGCGATGAAATTTAGATCGGAAGAGTAACTAGAAATTTGTACACGAAAAAAAGTGCGGTAAAGGCGAGGGTTACCTTGTAGGATATTGAACTTTGATGCTTGCTTTCCTGTAGACTTTCTGTGTAAAAATAAAGTTATCTCAAGTGTGTTCTCTTTCATGTATGACTATTGTTGTTGTAATCGCTGGAGCTTTTGAAATTTACAAATACAAAATATTCAATCAGACCTTGTTAATAATAACTATCTATTAAAATCACCGTTATAGGTTAATACTTTATCGTCTCCTCTCGTTAGTGTGCTTTGACAAGAGCAATTGATGTAATCTCTGGATTGTGTGAGTGGCATCAGGATGACCTCAAAGGAGAGGAGCATGTGTGGCAACCCAGTGATGACCACGTTCACAGTCAAGAAAAAAATCAATACTAAACTGTTTATGAATGGAAAGTAAGCTCTTTTTTAATCTTTTTAAGTACGCCTTGCAGATTTTTGTTTTCATCAAAGACACACTAGTTGGCCACGAGAAAACGCGAAGCAGGTGAGTTTAGAAATATGGGAAAAATATTATTCGACTTTCGTCTTATGTCTTAAGTAACTTCTTTAATTTTAAAGTTAGAGAAAAAACTATTATATAACATTTGTAGATAAATGTTTAGACAATAAATGAAATGTTATTTAATAAACTTTTCTCTTGCTCTAACATTGGGAGAGCTATTAAAGACGTAAGACTAAAGTCGAATATTATTTTTCAATGTCCGTCTATCATTTATCAGGCTCCCTCTGTTTTAAAGTTAAAGCACTAATTTTTTGCATGAAGATAGCTTGAACCCTTATCTAACAAGTTACCAACCAGATGTTTGAAATTTTGTTTAGAAGCTGAGATATTTGATGTCAAAGGTGCAAAGATGGCAATTGACATGACAAAAAATGAAACATTTTTAACAGTCCATTTGTTTGTTTGTTTGTTAAGAGCCACTTGCTTGGTCCTGATTTGGCATTTTTTCCTTAGCAAAAAATGCCTGACTACTTAATCCAGTTAGTTTTTTCAAAAGGGCTTGCGCTTTTTAGTGAATGTCTGTCAGTTGGTGATTTTTGTATAGAGCTCCAAGTGGGTTCATTTTGTAAATTTCAAAATGCATCTCCTCCCTCAATTTTTGACTTTTTCAAAATATTTTTGCATATTTGGAAT